>Ga0208670_100009_pt1 | contig 154643 bp, 125 predicted proteins | sample 24BtaG_FD_184098 | JGI IMG/M metagenome (GOLD analysis project Ga0208670, IMG submission 184098) | Marine viral communities from Cariaco Basin, Caribbean Sea - 24B_WHOI_OMZ_CsCl (SPAdes) (version 2) | ecosystem: Environmental > Aquatic > Marine > Oceanic | place: Caribbean Sea: Cariaco Basin...
TCGTATGGTCATACCATCACCGATGCTAGAAAGTACTTGTTTGCGATAGTCTATTGAATAAGTCATCGTTTATTTCACTAAATGCGATTGTTAATAGGATTGTATCGGTTTTATTTGGATTAGACTATACTTTCAAATAAAAAGCGATTAAAAAAATTATAAATATTGTGTTTATTATTCATATTAAGTGAAGGTTTAATAATACTAAGACAGCACTTTATTGATTATACACTAACATTTATAGCGGTTTAAAAATTGATACATAATGGAATATTGTTCTATCTTTAAAATTATTTTATTTAACTTTAAATTTTTTATCGTTTACAAGCCATACCTTTGCTAGAACCTTGATAAGAAATTGCGACGATATAGACGCTGTGCTTTAAGCATGCACGTTGCCACTGAGATCAGCTTTTCAAAACGCTTAAAGTACAAAGCGCACGGTAAACTGCAAATCTATGTCAGCAAAGCACCATTTAAGATATTGCTCTGTGATTTTGCAATGATACGATTTAAGGTAATATGGTAGTCAAAGATGAATGATTGGCGATTTAATTAAAAAGTAGATGCTTACCCTGTCTTAAAAAAGCATTCTATCAATAAACCTGTTTCTCAAAGTATAAATGCAAATCTAAGGACAGATTATGATAACGAAAGAGCACGTTTTGGCTTGTATCGATGGCTCAGCAGTGACTGGGTCAGTGTGCGATTATGCGGCGTGGTATGCAAAAAAGCTGAATTTAGCGGTGGGATTATTGCACGTCAGCGATGTGGCAGCATCGGTCAGACGCGACTTATCAGGAGCCATCGGCATTAACAGCCGCCAGTCTTTGCTCGATGAGTTATCAAAGCTCGATGAACAAAGGGCAAAAGTCGTAAACAGCTATAGTAATGCGTTGGTACAAGATGCAAAAAGTCATATCCAAAGTAACTTTGCTGGCGTGACCGTCTGTATCTATCAACGCCGCGGTAAGCTACTGCCAGCGATTGAGCATTTTCAAGAAAAAAACCGTGCTATCGTCATGGGCCGCCGCGGTGAAGACCATAAAAATAGCCGCATCAATATCGGTAGCCAAATCGAAACGGTTGCCCGTGCCTCAAACGTACCGGTGTTGATTTGTTCAGAGAAATTTAAAGAGCCTCAATCATATATGGTGGCGTTTGACGGCAGTAAAACCGCGATTAAAGCCATACGAATGCTTGCAGAGAGTAACCTTTTACAAGGCTTACAAGGTCATATCGTGATGATCGGGCATGATAATGAGGCATCTAAAAAAAGCCTTGAAGAGGCTGTAATCCAAATGAGAACCGCAGGCTTTAGCGTAGACTCCCATCATTTGCCACAGCTTGATGCGGTTAACGGTTTACTTAGTTTTCAGCTTGAAAATAATATTGATATCATTGTGGTTGGGGCTTATGGACGCTCTAAGCTCCAGCATTTATTTTTGGGTAGTACAACGACAGAGATTATCGCTAGTACCCTATCGCCTGTTATTTTAGTGCGTTAAACTTATGATATGACAGACTTTAACATCATCAACCTTTAGTATCACAACGTTAATTTTTATTGATTTAATTCAACATCCTATATTTTATTAGCATCCTATACTTTATAGAATAACTTCCATCCATAAAAAAGCAAGGCATCTGATGCCTTGCTTTTTTTGTTTTACTTATTTTACTTTACCTAGTGATTCAATGACTATTTAACTTGGTTCAGCTTAATTTAGCTAAACTATCGGGCTAACCAATTAGTCAAAGTGGAAGCCTGCGCCGATTGCAGCACCTACGTTCCCTTGGGTGTCCGCTGTACCATTTAGCTTCATCACCCAACGTCCATCATTAGACATTTTCGAAAAGCCAATCGCAACGGCACTTTCACCATTATAGGTTGCGATACCGCCGCCTATCATGGGTTTACCGCTGATGAACGCTTGTGGCAATGAAGACATGGCCATCGCGGCTGAGATACCCGCGTTGGCGTCATCTTCGACTTCGCCAATTTTGTAGCCAAGCTCATTGATGCTGTTACCCAAACCTCTGCTAACAGCGTCTAATTGCCCGAAGTTCACAGCGTCTCTAGGTGCCATGCCATCTGCAACATTTGTCACCTTAGTACCAGCGGCATTGATACCGGCAGCCGTCATACTAGGGGCCGTTTCGGCATTACCTGCATAGATACCAGCGGCTGTCATACTTGGGCCATTTTTAATAGTAACACCACTATTATTAACCGTCGTATTGCCAGTCGTCACGCTCTCTACGTTGATATTACCGTTCAAGTCAAACTTGATGCTACTGCCTTCAGCGGTTGTCTTAATGTTATTACCGCCTTTGAAGCTGAGTACACTACCATCACCGATTGGTTTGTTGATGACGGCACCGCTGTCGGCTCCAAAGTTGAGACCAGCATCGATTTTATCCTTGTTGGCTTTGATGTTGGTGGTATTGGTAGTGATATTCGCAGTATTCGTTACGATATCAGCTGTGTTTTTGGTGATGTTGGTGGTATTGGTTGCGATGTTTGTCGTATTCGTCGCAATGTTTGTAGTGTTGGTTTGAATATTTTCAGTCATGACAACCTCGCCACGCTTGATAGAAGCAATCGCTCCATCAATACTACCTTCGCCAGTACCACCGATGTTGTTATTTGTAAAGGTGCCAGTTGCAGGATCATAAGTCGTGTTACCCCCTATAATACTGCTGATACCCATACCTTGGGCGTAGAGCTGACCACCATTGATAGCATCTTTACTATCTGCAGCAACCTCACCACTCACAACGTTTGTAATCTTAGTATCAGCAGCATCAATGCCAGCTTTAGTGATACTAGGTCCTCCTGCGATAGTTAAACCCTCGTTGTTTAGGGTGCTATCAGCTGTTTGCACACTATCTACCACAAGGTTTTTGTTTAAATTAAAGCTGACATCATTATTGCCTGCTGTTTTGGACACTGTAATATTGCCGTCAGTGTTGTTTAGATCAACGCTATCACCAGCTAGCACTTTGCTAGCGTTAGCACCTTGAGCGCTGACATTCCAGCCTTTATTAGCATCAGCTGCACTTTGTTTGACGTCTTTTAACTGACCATAATTTACAGCTTCATCATCAAACTCTGCAGCCAAAACGCCTGTGATTTTATTACCACCGTTGTTAAGACCAGCGCTTATTAAGCTAATCGTTTTAGATGAATCGGCATTAATGATCGTAAAATCAGTTCTATTCAATTTTACTCCACTATTAAATGCTTTATTAACGCTACCACTATTTTATATATCGAGAACAGGACCGCCGTTGAGATTAGCTTTGGATGCTTCCTCCAAATCGTCACCACCGATAGCAATAAAAGATGCTCCCTTTGATACTACATTGGCACCTATAGCAATTGACTGTTCGCCACTCGCTGTGGTTTTTTGGCCGCCCGAGCGGCTACCAATAGATATGGTTTGAGTACCTGTAGCTATTGAATTTTGACCCATGGCCATGGCGTTCCAGCCTGTTGCGCCTTCGTTTAGATCGTTGCTGCCACCATGTGAGTTAACTCTATAGTACTTGGTTTTATTAGCAGCAAACATATTGGATAAACCTTTCCGCCCACTTCCGTTCACCAAATCTACATCAGCAGAACCAATGGTATCGTTTTGCGCGCTCTGAACGTTGACGCCAGTGTCTTTACCGATTGCATGCTCAGACCAGCGGCTGCCAGTCCCACACACAACGTACTTAAACGCAACAACTGTGCGCATTCTACTGAATTTGTTGGACTTGCATTAGAGGTCACTGTACCGCTAGACGACTTACCACGCGCTTTGGCGTACTCAGAAACTGCCATAAAGAAGTTTAAAGACGCATTCCATATCACTTTATAATTCCGATTCATGGTATGTACTCCCTTACAGACTTATTAGATTTGAGAAATCAAAGTTAAAATCCATTTTTAGAGAGTTGAGATGACAAAATAAAACGGGTTATATACTCATAGGGTAAAAGCTATATTTGGGGATTGTTACTCGTGTCAACACTTAACAAACAGTACGTCTTGTTTTGTAAAATCATTATTACTCTCTGTATATTATTATTAACAAATATACAGAGAGTAATAATGCCGCTCATCGGGGATTTAATACCGCTCATCCCTTATATCCGTAAAATTGAATATATGTTAAGTAAATACGTTATTATTTAGGTTTTTTATTTCGCAGGCAGCGTTATTTTTATGATTAGCCCCATTTTTCCGTCTTGACGATTATAAGCCGTGATTTGACCTTTATGGGCGATGACGACCGCATGAACGATGGCCAAGCCCAATCCGTAGCCGCCCGTTTCCCTGTGGCGCGCACTATCAAGGCGTACAAAAGGCTGAAAAATACGTTCTACATCTTTTTCCGCTACCCCGCCACCCTCATCTGTGATGCTAATTTGAATAGCATCCCTTTTATTATCTAACGGTGTTTTTGTGACTTCAGCAGTAACGGTCGAATCTGCAGGAGTGTGCATAAAAGCGTTACGAATGATATTTTCAAGGGCGCTATGCAACTGTTCTTGATTACCAAGCACAGTCAAAGACGCATCAGATGACGATGATAAAGCATCGGGCGGCGTCCATTGCCAGCGCACATCTTTATGCTGAAACTCAAAACAAACGTCTTTGCCAATCTCGGTGATGAGTTCAACCACGTCTACGGCATCATTTTCTAAATTATCGATGGTATATTGCTGCATTTGCAGAGATTGAATATGAATGATTTGCCCAATCAGCTCATTCATGCGTGCCGATTCTTTATCGATACGGTCAAGGTAACGTCTAGCATCGGGTGCAAAGTCACGCGTCAGTTCAGTAGCCACATCAAGGCGCGCCAGTGGCGAGCGCAGCTCATGCGAGATATCACTCAGCATCTGCTTGCGCGCAAGCTCACTCTCCGCTAAGCGCGTTGATAATTGAGCCACATCTTTTGCCAATAGTCCTAGCTCATCAGAGCCTAATTCTGATAAATGGGGATTGGCTTGATAATCGCCATCAATCATACGATGCACGGTATCTTGCACCCGACCGATGCGCCGCGTCAGCGTACGACTGAGCCAAAAGCAGACCAAAGTACTAAAGAGGATAATCAGCAGTAAACGCACGGTAAAATTACCGCGTTGCAGCGCCAACACATCAGCAAAACGCAAATGCGGGCGCAGCTGTATAATGGCCGTTTGCCCGTCCGGCAAGTCTACGGTTAAATCTGCCAGTTCTGGGCGACTATTAGGGTCAAAAATTACTTCTCTACTCGGCATCGCTGGATACAGTACTTCATTAATGAAAGAAGGCTTTTCATAGGTGCTGTCATTTTTATCATTATGCGCTCTACGATTGTCAGACATGGCATGCGATGACAAGTCACGCTCCACTTCTTGAGCGTTTGTTTGACGCTCTTCTCTATAGCGATAACGCGGAAAAATAACAGCGCCCTGCTCATCGTAAATCCTGATTTGACTCATCAGCCGTCGGTCTTGCCGGTACAGCTGCCTGACTGCCAATAAATCACCTGCTTGCAGCGCCGCTACCACTTCTTGACGCTTGAGTAAAAGACTGTCAATTTGCACTTCCATCCGAGCACTGAGCTCTTTACCATTGAGCCAACGTTCTACCATAACAGAGATGATAGAGGTGATAAGCACAGTCAATAACAGGCTGAGAAATAGCCGCCAAAATAGCGTCATTCTTGGCTTAAATGTAGAAGTAGGCATCGATGCGTCCGTCATTACAGTACCAACTGATAACCTTTACCACGAATTGCCTTGATAGACTCATCATGAAAAGGCTGAAGTTTTTTACGTAGGCGCGACACATGAACATCAAGGCTGCGATCAAACGGTTGCAGTTCACGCTGTAAGACATTTTGTGACAACCATGCTTTACTGACCACCTCGCCTTTTTGTTTAAGTAGTGCCACCAACAAATCAAACTCTGTCCCGGTGACTTGTAACTCAACGCCATCTATTTGGCAAATGCGCTGATTTTGGTCCAAATGCAGGCGACTCTCTGGCAAAGGGGTATGTTCTGAGGTGGCTGCACCCGATGCGGTGATACGGCTACGTTTAATCACCGCGTTAATACGTGCCAGCAGCTCACGTGGGTTACAAGGCTTAGTAATATAGTCATCTGCGCCAAGCTCCAGCCCAATAATACGATCAATCTCCTCACCTTTTGCTGTCAACATAATGACGGGAATATCGCTAATCGCTGGCAGCTGACGCAGGACACTGAGCCCATCTATCTTTGGCATCATAATATCGAGCACCAATAAATCATAAGGCGCACTATCATTCATGGCTGATTTTAAGCGTTCGATGACCGCCTCGCCATCATAAACACAGTCACTTTGGATGCCATGATTATGCAAATACTCTTGCAGCAGTTGGGTCAACTCTTCATCATCATCACCCAATAAAATATTTGCCATCGTCATCCTCCTCTCCTTTCTACTTTATTGCCATTCAGTCAAATGATTCCAAGCATGACATAATATGGCTGATATTATCAGGCAAGCGCCTATCAATGCGCCATAAACGTTACCTTTCTTAATATTTCATAAATGTTCGCAACTTCTAGCTGTCGTATGATAGTCGTTATCAGCAACAAACACTGATGGCAAGTAATGATTCATAGCGGCTATCCGGGACACTTGATAATCGTTACTTCTCAGATAAAAAACCTCTTTTCGTAATAATTAACGTTTGCACCATAATTTAAGGTAATAATGATGAAAAAATTATTGATAGGCTCAGTACTCGCGATATCTAGCGTCTTAACGGTTACGGGCTGTACCAGTGTCAACGCCACCACCGATACGACGCCAGCAACAACGACCAACATGCAAAAGCAGCATAAAGCTGGCATGAAAGACGGCATGCATAAAGGTGGCATGAGAGGCCCTATGTCGCAGTTGGATTTGACAGCGACGCAGCAAGCACAAATCAAAGCCATTATGCAAGAAAAATATAGTGGCAACAAAAACGACCGTAGCAAATATCAAGCAGAACGCGCGCAAATGCAACAACAAATGCAAGCGTTGACCAATGCCAAAACTTTAGATGCCGCAGCAGTTAACCGCCTAGCCGATCAACAAGCGGCAAAAACCAAGCAGCGCTTTATTGAACGCGTGCAAACTGAGCATGCTATCTCGCAAGTACTAACGCCTGAACAGCGTCAAAAAATGGCGCAATTAAAATCAGAAAGAAAAGCAAAAGGTCATCATGGTTCAAAAAACCGTCAGATGCACAGCAAACACCAGCAGTAAGGTCAGTACTGGCAGTAAGATGTGTCATTGACGGCCACTCTTAATGAAAAATATTATATTTAAAAGATATATTCTAAAAAACGCATCGGTTAACCGGTGCGTTTTTTTATTGTTTCTATAAGTACTTCACTCATTTAAATGGACTATAAACCTAAAATTTAGTGCCCGACACTTATTCTACCGAACCAAAACGCTGTTGATACATTGGTAGCATGTTAAAGAGCATTTTGCCCATTGCGGTACCATTACCTTGACGATAATACTCGCCAAGCTCAGCGCTATATTCTTTTAAATCAATGCTGTTATTGGCGGTTGGTATCTGACTGTTACTCGGTAAGTTGGGAAACGCCTTATCTTGAGCACGGATAGGCATATATTGCGTAAGGGCATCGACAATGAGACTGCTCTTTTTTGTGGTTTCCATACTCAACTCACCATTTGACTCACCACTTGTTTCATCACTGGCATCGGTTGATAGGTAATGGCGACTGTGCTGCCATTGCAATTGACCGCCTTTACTAAAACCGTATAATTTTTGCACAGGCAGATTTGCAGCTGCAGATAAAGTTGGTGAGTGTGTTTCGAGTAAACCTGTTTCTTGTGTTCTCAGCATTTTATCATCAGCAAAATCTTTCATTTTTACTAAAACTTGTTTGACCATCGATTTACTGGTGATTTTACTGTCCGTAGGATAAAGGTCATCTTGCGTATCAGAAACATTTTGGGTTATCAGCTCAGGATATTGCTGAGTGATGAGTTTATAGAAGGTGCCCATATAGTCTTTATATGCCTGTTCATCGCTCGCACTACTTTGGACACGGCGAATGATTTTGGCACTATTGAGCATGGGTGCTAGCTGCTTTTCAGGTAATTTGGGTGATAGCGACGTCAAAATATTTGGGGCAATAAAATCAAACTGGCTCACATCAGCTTTGGCATAGATGCTGTCTTCTGCTTGAATGTGGCTTTTTATTACGGCACGACCAAAATCTTTCGGTAACGTACCATCATCAAGGGCTATTTTTAGCCATTTATTTTGCCATTTGGTGCCCAACTTATCATCGGCCAGCTTTGATGTCAGCAAAGCAAAATTGTCCGCCCACAGATAGAGGCTACCAGTTTTAAAATCGATATAAATAGGTTGATTGATACTACTATGATGGTTACGCGCCGAATACTGCGCACTACCCAGCATGGTAAACTTGCCTGCCAGCGGCTGATAAACACCCTGCGCATTCATAGATAATGGCTTTAGCAGATAAGCATCCAGTAATTGCGATTTTTTGATATCTAGTGTAGATTTTTTGCTGTCATATTCATTAAATAGCTTTTGGTAATAAGGTGAGATGGTAGCGGCGCTAGCAGAATCTATAGCAGATGATGCTGACACCGCGACCTCGGCCGCCGCGTCTACCACGTCCTCCGCTGCTTCCTCAACGCTATAAGCCGTACTATCATAGTGGACCTCAGCCCATGCTTCATAGGCTGCTGAGCAGGCTAGGTACGATTGCTTAAGTGCCTCACGCTGGGGCGCGTAATCAATCGACGCAACCTCTTTTTTCTGTGCTTCTGCCTTTGTTAATAAGGCTGCATAAGCTTGATCGTGATTATCTTCGCAATAGCTATCAACATCGTCTGATGCCACCAGTTTTGTGCTATCGATAGCTGTAAATTGATGCTCATTACTAATCTCAATATTACTATGATAAGCAAAAGACTGGCGGCGCTGCTGTTGTAATGCGCTGGCCAATGCGTTTTTTGCAACGCTTGGCGCATTATCTGCCTGTAAATTTTTTGATTGACCAAGATTGTTAGATACATTGGTAGACTGGCAAGCCGTTATCAATAATGTACTGGCAACTAATGTACTAGAAACCAATGCACTAGAAAATAAAGAGCTTATCGTCATCATTGATTTAGAGCACAAGGGATTTATCTGCTTTGCTGTATTAATGGATAAGGCCACATTTAATTTTTTCATTTTCTCTATCCTTGAAAGGCGTTATATTTTGCTAACCGTTATATGTTGCTAAGCGTTGGGCGACGATGATGGATACTGAAAATATATCAGCGTATCAGCGCCTATCATCAAACGAGGGGCTTAAAACAAGGTGTCTTCTGCTGTGTCTGTGGCATCATCATCAGCATAATCCACACTTTCCTCAGTTACTCCTGCCTCAGTTGCTTCCACATAATCATAACGCGCATAACGTGCTTTCTCTAACCTCTCTTTTTGCTGACGCTGTGCTGCAAGCCAAGCATTGCCATCGATAGCGACCGGTGCCTCTGCGCCAAAAGACTGTGCCAACAATGTCGCTAATGGGTGTTTATTAAAGCTGGCATTATCATAGCGCGTCTGATTCAAGACCGTGTTTTGTGAACCAAAAAAGTCACTGCCGATATTGGTTCGTTGCTGTTTTGCCAATAAATGGTCTGAGCCATCTAAATAATAGTAATTAATATGATTAAAAGAAATAGGACTCACCGCTTCTATCAGCTGTAGCAATCCGCCAACATCTGCACTTTGATAGCCTTTGTTATACAATTCCATCTTAGCAATCGCAGCTTTCAACACATGATCATCAGGATAGTTTTGTGGGTTTTGGTCAATATGCTTTTGCAGCGAGCGTGAGATGTTTTTAAATATTTTGCCTATAATCTCGCCGCTTTGACGACTGCCAAAATAGACTTTAACCGCCCTATCAGCGCCTACCTCTTTAGCAAACTCATCATCCCGTATATCTACAGCACTGAAATATTCTGGCTCTAATTCCGCCATACTGTTTTGTACGGCGTTAATGACCGCATCATAAATAACGCTTGGCGGTATTTGAGCAATAGAAGTAACCGCTTCAGGTAAACCAAAATTCACCGTATGGGTAGTCATTTGCTCGGGTAACGGCGTATGCTCAGGATTGGCTAGCGCCAAGATAGGCATCAATGCCGATGGATCGATCGTCGCTGCCCCTTTGTTAAAATCAAGAGCAAGCGGTAGTTGAATCGATGAACGGATGGTCGGCGCAACATAGTCGTAGCTGTAGACACTCTGTAGCTGCTTTTGTTTGGGCTTATAATGACTGACGCTATTGAGAGTCAGGTATTGATAATGGTAGGCATTCATTGCCTGAACTTGTTCAGGGGTACGGATAAACATATTGATAAGATTGGTCATTAACCCCGGATAAGCACGAACAGCGTTTTCATCTTGAATACCCTTTGCCGTTTTACTGGCTTGCATGTCTTCATAGTTACGTAACCAATCTTTTGATTTGACGCGACTTAAATTAGATAACAAACCACCAGCGTCGCTTTCGTATGGACTATCATCTCTCTGATTGCCGTATTCATTGTAGCCATTCTCGTCATAGCCCTCTGTATCGTAACCATACTTATCGTGACCATATTCATCATAACCTTCACTATCATAGCCATATTCGTCGTAGCCGTTTTGATCATAACCTTCCTCATCATAGCCATTTTGATCATAGCCATACTCATCGTAATGACGCTCTTCTTCGGCAGTGCGCGCAGCGACGGCGGCAGCCACCGCTTCAAAGGCAGAATCGCCACTATAAACCTGATCGTTATCCTCAATATCATTATAGCCGTCAATGTCTTCTTCGACCGCCGCCTCATCTGCTTCTGCTAGATTTTCATACTCATTAATATCTTCATCAGTAGCACTGTTATAAAGATACAGCTCGAGCAATGTTCTAAAAAAACTGCTTGAACCAGCGTCAATACTATCGGCTTTAATATAGGGAGTTGAATGATAATTAGCCTGCGATACTGACACGTGCTCCGTCGCTAAATGCTGACGAATAGCGCTCAGTAGACGTGCCTTAGCTTGCACTTCTGGGTTTGGGCTTTTAGTTTGGTCAAATAAACGCTGATAACGTTCAGCATTCTTATCCAATTTGCTATTAAACATTTTGCCCTGAGTTTGGTTTTGCTGAGTATCAGCAATACTAAAATCTATGCCTGTCATGGATAAATTGGACTGTGATGATAAGCCTGTCGTCGTTTGACAACCCATTAACGTCACGGTGGCACTTGCAGCAGTAAGCGTATAAAGCACACAGACAGCAAACTTAGTAGAAGACCTTTTATAATTTGTGAATGATTGAGCTACCAAGCTTTGAAAATGAGGCGGCAAGGTGCGTTTAGAAGAGCTAAGCGGTGACATAAAAATCCCTTTATCCAAGCTGATAAACAATTGTGAAGGCAGTATTAAGGCTGCTATTTATAACACAATATATTACAGATTAGTAACGCAAAGGAATTATTTTCAGCAAAAATGATAAGCTGCTTAGATAAATATTGAAGCGCTCTCAATTCTCTAAAAGCTAATGCATTGTTGTTATTGCAAAAATTAAAAAATCGCCATCAAATATGCTCTTTCTGTATACAAGGGTCTTTACCACAAGCAAATATGCGCTTTATAGTTTTCATTAATAATGTCTAAGCCTTTGGTACAATCTAAAATTTGACGATTGGTTTATTCATAATAACCTCTAGAGATTTTGCTAAAGTAAAGCTCATAACAAATTTTCGTTGTCATACAATGATGAATATTTGCATTATTTTTAGTTGAAGCTATTTGTGTATTTCATGAATAGCAAGCACAATAAGACCTTATCTTCTTATCTACGTAAAAAGGAATTTACGATGCGCCAATCACTCTCAAAAATCCATCAAAACGTTCACGGTGATACTTCTCGTTATAAAACAAAAATCAAAACTGCTATCTTATTGATAAGCAGCACTCTATTAATTGCTGTCTCTGCTTATGCCGCAGAAACCAAACCTACGACCGCAAAAACCACTATTAATCCAACCTCGATTAACACCAGTGCGATTAATTTAGCGATTATGGCTGATAATCCGACTGTATTGTCCGAAACTCAGCGCGTTACAAAATCGAAATCCTCAGCCCTAGCGCCCACTACCGCCACAGGCACAGCCGTCGTTAGTGGCAAGACAGCCAAAACCGATCAAGCTATCTACTCAGCTGACGCCATTCATCACCCTGTTTGGGCAAAAAACGGCATGGTCGCCACTCAAGAAGCCCTCGCCTCTGATATCGGCTTAAAGATTTTAAAAGATGGCGGTAATGCCGTTGATGCCGCTGTCGCCGTTGGCTTTGCCTTAGCCGTGACGTTGCCGCGTGCGGGCAACATCGGCGGTGGCGGTTTTATGATGGTCTATGATGCCAAGCAAGGCAAAACGGTGGCGCTCGATTATCGCGAAAAAGCGCCCAGTAGCGCCGCGCGTGATATGTATCTTGATAGCGATGGCAATGCCGTTAGTGATTTATCCCGTTATCATGGCTTGGCGGTTGGCGTGCCGGGCACCGTAGCAGGCTTACTCAAAGCCTTAGAAGATCATGGCACCATGAGCCGCGGGCAAGTCATGGCTCCAGCGATTGCATTAGCAGAAAACGGTATTGAAGTCACCGCTGGGTTGTCCGAATCGCTAGAAGCGTTAAGTGACCGTCTACAAAAATGGCCAAGTACCAAAAAGATATTTTTTAAACCAGACGGCAGTGCCTATCAGCCGGGCGAGCTACTACGTCAACCAGAGCTGGCAAAGTCCCTTAAACTGATTGCCGCAAAAGGGTCTAATGGTTTTTATAAAGGCGAAACCGCGCGTAAATTGGTCAAAGCCGTCAATGAAGCAGGCGGCAATATGAGCTTGCAAGACTTAGCCAATTACAAGGCGATTGCTCGCGTGCCGGTCAAAGGCGATTATCGTGGTTATGAGATTGTCTCCATGCCGCCGCCGTCCTCTGGTGGTATCCATATCGTGCAGATTTTAAATATCTTAGAAGGCTATCCGCTAAAAGACTATGGTCAAAACAGCGCGCAAACCATTCATTTGATGAGCGAGGCCATGCAATTGGCTTATGCCGATCGCGCAGAATATTTAGGAGATGCTGACTTTATTGATGTGCCTGCCAGCGGTTTAACCTCGCAGCCTTATGCCGATAAACTGCGCGGTTTAATCAATCCCAATAAAGCCACGCCAGCGGCAACCATCAAGGCTAACAACCCCTTACCGTACGAGAGCGACCAAACCACGCACTTCTCTATCGTCGATAAAGACGGCAATGCCGTAGCCAATACTTATACGCTGAATTTTTCTTATGGCACTGGGCTTGTCGCTGAAGGTACGGGCATCCTACTCAATAACGAGATGGATGATTTTTCTGCGAAACCCGGCGTGCCCAATGGTTATGGCTTAATCGGCGGCGATGCCAATGCGGTCGAGGCCAATAAACGTCCGTTGTCTTCGATGAGCCCAACGCTGGTATTTAAAGACAGCAAACCTTATATCGTCACAGGTAGCCCGGGTGGTAGCCGCATTATCACCACGGTCACGCAAGTCATCTCCAACGTCATTGACCACGATATGAATATCGCTGAAGCCACACACGCGCCGCGCATTCATGACCAATGGCTACCCGATGAGATTCGTATCGAAAAAGCGCTAAATATCGATACGATTAAAAAGCTCGAGTCAATGGGACATAAGGTCAATCCACAAGCAGCCATGGGCTCAACCCAGTCGATTATGATTACGCCAAACGGTGTTTACGGCTCATCCGACCCGCGTATCGTCGATGCGGCGGTGGTCGGTTATTGATTTAGCTTTGTAATACTATTTGCAATACTAAATGCTATTTGGCAAAAGGGCTAAATGCGTTTGGCGAAACTGAATGAGTACCATCTTTATAAAATAAGTACCATCTTTATAAAATGAGTACCACCTTTATAAATTACTTGAACCATTAGCTGACGGCACTATGCTAGCCATAGCCGCCGTTCGGCGATGTTTCAATAACAGTCATCTCAGTCGAGAGATTCATCGAGAACCTTTATGAGCACCCCAAATTTCGACTTACATATTATTGGCGGCGGTATTATTGGACTGGTAACGGCTGTAACCTTGCAAGCACGAGGGGCAAAGGTCGCCCTACTAGAGGCCAATGAAGTCGGAAAAGGCGCGTCATTTGGTAACGCAGGACATATCGCCCCAGAGCATGTGTTTCCGATTGCTGATGCCAGTATGCTGCGTCATATTCCAGCCATGTTATTGAATCCAACAGGTCCACTGCGCATAGATTGGCGCTATCTGCCACGCTTGACGCCTTGGGCCATTCAGCTGCTGATGAATATGCGCCCTGAGCCATTTGCCCGTATTCATCAAGCGTTATTAAGCTTAAATAATAATTGCCTACCAGCATGGTTAGACTTTGCCCATCAGTGGCAGTTAGATGATTGGATACAAGTGAAAGGCGCGTTATTAACAGTCGAAAAAGTCAGTAGCTTAGACTCTCTAAAGACCCATGGTAAACGCCTTAATGATGTCGGCGTAGCTAATGAGTTATTGACAAAAGAGCGCCTCTTAGAATATGAACCCGCCTTACAAGATAACCAATTAGCGGCGTTATTTTTCCCAAACACAGGCCATATCACCAACTTAACAGCGGTCATCGACCAGCTTAGTAGCACCTTTAGACAATTAGGCGGTCACATTATCGAGCATTGCCGCGTCCTTGAAGCGAATACCAATATCGATGGCATTCATTTAACGACCAACCAAGGTGATATCGTAGCTTCTAAAGTGATGTTAGCAGCAGGCGCGCATTCTAAAACCTTGGCTAAACAGCTAACAGGCGTCACGGTTCCGCTAGATACTGAGCGCGGTTATCATTTAATGTTACCTCATGAAAGCGCACGCTTACAGATGCCCGTAACCAGTCTAGATCGGCGCTTTGTGATGACACCGATGCAAGAAGGGCTGCGCTTGGCGGGCACAGTGGAATATGCGGGACTTGATGCCCCTGCTAATATGCAGCGGGCGCACATACTCTTACAACACGCACAGCCCATGTTAAAAACGCCATTAAATTCGGCTGATAGTGTGCCATGGATGGGCTTTCGACCATCGACATCAGATTCCTTACCAGTTATCGATAATATTGAGCGGGTGTTTTTAAACTTTGGTCATCAGCATTTAGGCTTGACACAAGCGGTTGTTAGCGCACAAATAATCGCAGCATACTATTTTGATGAAGCGCACGCTATCGACCCAGAACCCTATCAACTTACCCGCTTTATATAGACAGCTTATGAAAGGCTTATCGATTAAGAAAAACTTACCGACATATCTTTAAGCATAATAGTTTTGAGCACAATAGTTTATTGCTAAGCAGACCTATTCTCAATGTCTGTCACCTCGCTGTTAGGCGCTGAATCAGTGGCTGTTATGGGTAAAGAATGCTATTATTATCCGTTAAGATTAGAAGACTTAAACCAAGCGATTAATCGCTTGTCGCCGCATCAATATTGCTAAAGCTTTGTAAATGAGCTTGCAATGTGCCATGTCTTCTAACCTTTTCTCTTAGCACCACACCCTTTTTGATCGCATCCGTAAGAGTCCTCTATGGCATTTGTACACCTTGGCATCCACAGCGAATATTCAATCACCGATTCTATCGTGCGTATAAAGCCGCTTATCAAAGCGGCGGCAGCAGACAATCAAAGCGCGCTGGCGTTGACCGATTTATCCAACCTTTATGCCACGGTGAAGTTTTATCGTGCCTGCTTAGGTGCGGGTATTAAGCCAATCATCGGCAGTGAAATCATTATGGATAATGAAGACACGCGCTTGGTTTTGCTGGCGATGGACAATGAAGGTTATCAAAACATCACCCGCATTGTATCGCTTGGCTTTACCGAAGGGCGCGCCGATGTTGCCAATCATGGTGTGCCCGTCGTTGAGCGTCGCCATGTTTTAGAACACGCGGCTGGTGTTATTGTTTTATTTACTGAAAAATCTGATGTCGGGCAAGCACTGGTCAGCTCCATGCCAGAAAAAGCTGACGAGCTGCTGACCGAATGGCAAGCGCAGTTCGATGATCGCTTGTATTTTGCCATCAAGCGTACCAACCGCTCAGGTGAAGATGCTTTTATTAAAGCGGCTATTCACTCAGGTGCCAAGCATCGCATTCCTATTATTGCCCATAATGATGTGCGCTTTTTAGAGCAAGATGATTTTGATGCCCACGAGGCGCGCGTCTGTATTGCAGGCTCGTATGTACTTGCTGACCCCAATCGTCCACGACTGTATTCAGATGAGCAATATCTTAAAACCCAAGCACAGATGGCACAACTATTTGCCGATATTCCACAGGTAATTGACAATACCTTGCGCTTAGCGACCCGCTGTAACGTGACTTTGACGCTCGGCATTAACGTCCTACCTGAATTCCCCGTACCTGAAGGCGAAACGATTGAATCATTTTTCCGCGCCGAATCAATACGCGGTCTTAATCATCGACTGGACAAGCTATTTCCGATTGAAGCACGTACTGACAACTGGCAGGATATTCGCCAAAAGTATGATGAGCGCTTAGAATACGAGCTTGAAGTTATCTTATCCATGGGCTTCCCCGGTTACTTCTTAATCGTGATGGACTTTATCCGCTGGGCAAAAGCCAATGGCGTGCCGGTAGGCCCGGGTCGTGGTTCTGGTGCTGGCTCGCTCGTCGCTTATGCGCTAAATATTACCGACCTCGACCCCATTCATTACGACTTACTCTTTGAGCGCTTCTTAAACCCCGAGCGTGTCTCAATGCCCGATTTCGATATTGACTTTTGTATTGAAGGTCGTGACCGCGTCATTGATTATGTGGCGCAAACTTATGGCCGTGAAGCGGTGTCGCAGATTATTACCTTTGGTACCATGGCAGCAAAAGCGGTGGTACGAGATGTGGCGCGGGTACAAAGTAAATCGTACTTCCTTGCCAGCAAATTATCCAAATTGATTCCAAAAACACCTGGTATCACGCTCAGTCAGGCGCTTGAGCAAGAGCCGCAGCTTAAAGACTTAATATCCAATCCGGATAATATGGATTATGAAGATGCCATTGAGATTTGGGAGATGGCGATTAAGCTTGAAGGTGTTTGTCGAAACGTCGGTAAACATGCCGGTGGCGTACTAATCGCTCCGCATAAAATCACCGATTTTAGCGCCATCTATTGTGATGACGATGGCCACCGTGTCAGCCAGTTTGATAAAGATGACGTTGAAGCCGTTGGGCTAGTGAAGTTTGACTTTTTGGGTCTACGTAACTTAACGGTCATTAACGCTGCTGTTGAAAACATCAACCTACGCCGCGCCAAAGAAGGCAAAGACCCGCTAGTATTAGAAGATTTGCCGTTAGATGATAAAAAAGCCTATAAGCTCCTGCAAGACGCCAAAACAACTGCCGTCTTTCAGCTAGAAAGTATGGGTATGAAAAAGTATCTGGCGAAATTACAACCGACCAATATCGAAGATGTTATTGCCATGTGTGCGCTATATCGTCCGGGTCCGCTCGATGCAGGCATGGTAGAGATGTATATCGACCGTAAGCATGGTCGTGAGGAAGTCATTTATGACCATCCAAACCTTGAGCCGATTTTAGAAAATACCAACGGCGTTATTGTCTATCAAGAACAGGTGATGCAAATCTCGCAGGTTATGGCAGGCTATAGCTTGGGCGGCGCGGATATGCTACGTCGTGCTATGGGTAAAAAGAAACCTGAAGAAATGGCTAAGCAGCGCGATATTTTTATCACTGGTGCTACGGCGCAAGGTATTGATGAAGCGACGTCAGGCGGCGTGTTTGACTTGATGGAAAAGTTTGCCGGTTATGGTTTTAACCGCTCGCATTCTGCCGCTTATGGCGTGCTTGCTTATCAGACCGCTTATCTAAAACAATACTACCCTGCCGAATTTATGGCAGCCGTCCTAACGTCCGATATGAACAACACCGATAACGTCGTGTTCTTTATCAATGACTGCCGTGAAAACTTTGATTTGACCGTGGTTAATCCATCGGTAAATCGTAGTGAATGGCATTTCGTTGCTGATACGCCGACCAATATTATCTATGGCTTGGGTGCAATTAAAGGCGTTGGTGAAGGTGCCGTCGAGTCTATCGTTGATGCACGCCGCACGGATGGCCCGTTTAAAGACTTATACGATTTCTGCCGCCGCGTCGATATCAAAAAGGTTAACAAACGCACGCTTGAAGCCTTGGTTAGTGCTGGCTGCTTTGATGACTTTGCAGCAACCTTACGTCCAGACTTGCCAGCCGATGAAGCGTACGAGATTCGCGGTGCGCTGATGAGTCAGTTGCCAAGCGCCGTACAAGCGGCGGAACAAGACCGTCAAAACCGTGAAATCGGTATGATGGACTTATTTGGTGAAATGGACGGTGTCGTTGCTGCGCCGCCACTCGTTATGACGCCGGAGCTGATTTGGGGCGATAAGCACCGCCTAAAAGCGGAAAAAAATACGTTAGGTCTCTATTTAACGGGACATCCTATCGATGAATACCGTGAGGAGCTCAAACGTTATACTTCAGGCGCCCGTCTCGATAAGCTGACAGATACCGGCTATAACGGCTGCTGCTACTTTGCCGGTTTGATTATTGATATTGCCAATTTTGGTACGCGTAACGTCATTACCTTAGACGATGGCACGTCACGCTTAGAGGTCAGCTGTTATGCCGAGCGCTTTAACCGTGTCAAAGAGCAATTAAAAATTGATGAAGTGGTCATCATTAAAGGCAGTATTCGTGAGCGTGATGGTCGCCTGTTTGCCCGTCTTGATAATGCCATGAGCATGGTTGATGCGCGCTTGCGTTGGCTGAAAAAAATCAGCATCAAAGTCCATGGTAGTGATATTAATCTGCTGACACGTATGCAGCCGCTGCTCAAATCCGCCCAAGCAGACATCATACCAGCGCCGCGCTTATCTTATAACGATGAGCAGGACGAGCAAGGTAATAATGGTGGCGGTAACGGTGCTTATGACCCATCGATGGGTGGCAGCCTATATGATGAAGATGGCAATGATTTATTGGCGCTAGAAAATGATATGCATCAAGATGCGCTACATCAAAATAGCAATGGCTATGCCAATAATGCCCTTAGCAATACCGACGCCTCTATTAATGATAATTGCCTACCGCTTGGGTTGAGCATTTATGAAGAATACGGCATTGCCAATGTAGGACTATCTGAGCATTGGCGCGTCTACCCTAACGATGATAACTTACAGCAATTAAAGAGTATGGTTAGCGAAGACAATTTGCATTTTCATTATAGTTAACCTGATTGTTAGTTAACTTAATTGCTGTAACTTTTACTTTATTGGATACATGATCATGACTGAAAACCCAAATAATAATATGAATGCTCAACTTAATGAAATTATCAATGACGAGCAGTTTGATGACATGCGGGACTTGTTGGAAGAAGACTTTGTTGACTTGATACAAGTGTATTTTACCGACAGTCAGCAGCGCATCGCTGACTTAAGAAGCGCGCAGCAAAAAGATGACAACGCCAATGGCTATGAAATTGCTCATGCGCTAAAAGGCGCCAGTGCCAATTTGGGCGCAACCCAATTGATGCATCTTAGTGGGCAGTTGCAAGAAGCTTGCCGCGAGCGCCTTATCAGCGACAAAGCGGAACTTATTGAAGCGGTTGCAGTAGCGTTGCAACGTGTTGAGCAAGAAATAAACCAAAGATTGGGGTTGTAATGAGTCACGATTCTTCCTCAACCTTAGCAGCCGCAACCGTAAACCATACGGTAAGCGACTATTTGTCTTGTGTGCAAATCGTCATGGTCAATACCACGTTGCCTGCCAATATAGGCTCAGCAGCACGCGCCATGCACACTATGGGTTTATCGCGTTTGACTGTCATTGACCCTAAGTTGCCCATTGATGAAACCAGTGTTTCTCATGCCGCCGGTGGTAGCGATTTGTTATCATCAGCGACTATAGCGCCGACGTTAGAATCGGCGATAGCGGATTGCCAGCTCGTATTTGCGGCCAGCAGTCGTAGCCGTCATTTACCGCGCCCTGTGGTGACGCCAACGCAAGCTGCCAAAATCATGTTTGATTTTATCGATAAGCAAACTGCTCTCGATGTAGCCGATAATAATAAAAACACTAAATTGAGTGAAAATGCTCAATCTACAAATAAGCCAAATATTGCTATCTTATTTGGGCGTGAAGACCGCGGATTGACCAATGAAGAATTGGCTTACGCTGATTATCATATTCAAATTGATGCCAATCCTGCTTATCCCGTGCTTAACGTTGCTTCAGCCGTGCAAGTGATTGCCAGCTTTATCTTTGCTTATGCACAAACCCATGCCCAAACGACTACCAACAGCCTAGATAATGATAAAGATGCAACGGTTCAGCCAACATTAGACGTTCATCTACGGCAACAATGGGATGAACCCGCCATTAGCCAGCAGCAATTACAGCAGCTGACTCAGCGCACGACTGAATTGATGGTTCAACGCGGACTGGCCGATAGTGAAAACCTAAAGTCTTTACCGTCGCGCCTATCACGACTGGGCTCACGCTTACAGCTTGATCAAAAAGAATATCAGCTATTAAGCGCTTTAATTGCTAAGCTTGCAAAAGATTAAAGCTTCTAATGCGCAATGTTTAGGGTATTGCAAATCAGATGGTTTAATAATAAAAAGGAGTGAACAATGAATTGGACGGTTTATTTATCTGGAGAAATACACAGCGACTGGCGGCAAAAAATCATGCAAGGCGCGAAAGAGCATGGCCTTGATATTACCTTTACCTCAGCCGTGACTAACCATGAAGCCAGCGACGCGGCTGGTGATGTATTGGGCAAAAATGACAATGGATTCTGGCGTGACCATCAATCATCAAAGGTGAATGCGATTCGTACCAAAAATATGATGCAAAAATGTGATATCGCTATCATTCGCTTTGGCGATAAATACAAACAATGGAACGCCGCATTTGAGGCCGGCTACTGCGCCGCTTTGGGCAAGCCTTATATTACCTTGCATGCTGAAGATATTATTCATCCGCTAAAAGAAGTTGATGCGGCAGCAATGGCATGGGCGCAAACGCCTGAACAGGTTGTCGAGCTGTTAAAATATGTGACGAGTGATAATTAATTAGCATATATAGTCACATAGGATTGTTTGTAGACAAATCGTCACAGCTTAGCGTTTTATCTATGCATATTCTGTTTTAATTTATCACTCATCCCTATATTTTGTACTGTTAAACTGCTATAACTAAAAAGAATTGTTATTAAAAATACGATAGGACGCCTTATGTCATTGCCAGCCAAATTGTTCAAATCGCTTGCCAGCATCAAAAAAGACCTAAAAGAAGACATCGATGCGGTATTCAACCGTGACCCAGCGGCACGTAATAGTCTGGAAGTCATCCTGACCTATCCTGGCATCCATGCGCTTGTCTTACATCGTGGCGCTCATTATCTTTGGAATCATGAACAGAAACTGGCGGCGCGCATTATCTCTTATGGCTCACGCATTGTCACGGGTATCGAGATTCATCCTGCTGCCAAAATCGGTAGGCGCTTCTTTATTGACCACGGTGTCGGGGTTGTCATTGGCGAAACGGCAGAGATTGGTAATGATGTCACTCTATATCATGGTGTGACCCTTGGCGGCGTTTCGTGGAATAATGGCAAACGCCATCCAACGCTAGAAGATGGCGTGACAGTCGGTGCGGGTGCCAAAGTATTAGGGCCATTTACCGTCGGTAAAAACGCTAAAATCGGCTCAAATGCGGTGGTGGTCAAACCTGTGCCAGCAGGTGCGACGATGGTCGGTAGCGCGGCACGTATGATCTCAGACAATCACGATGAAAAAGGCAACCCCATTGCGACCAAAGTCCAAGATGCCAAACAGCAAGAAAAAGTCGCGCAAGCTGGCAGTACTGACAAAGAGAAAGTAAAAGACACAGTATCGAATACCAAACGAACCACGACCTTTCAAGCCTACGGTATTGACCCTTTCTCTCAAGACCCTGTTGCAGAAGCCTTTGCTAAAATGCTTGAACATATCCAGCAATCAGAAAATCGATTAGATCAGTTGCAAAGTGCGATGTGTAAAATCGATCCTAATTTTTGCAAAAAGGAATACGACAAGCTATGCTTAGAGGATTTAGATGTGATTGGTCGTGTTGATATGGATGCAGCAGGCGCTGAGCAGAAGTAAGCTGCTAGCTATCTTAGATACTAAATAAAAGGAGGCCAAACAGCCTCTTTTTTTATGTTAACCAATTGATAAATAGCGTTTTATCTATTAGCTATTAAACAGATAATATTTATAAGAATGACGAGTCAGGCTGCGTTAAAAACTCTATTTCTTCGCCACTTGAAACCCGTCCTAAAATGTCATTACGATGAGGATAACGACCAAATCGATCGATAATGACTTTATGTTTCATCTCAGCCTCTATGGTTTGCGCATTGGTATATTGCTCAAACAGGGTGACTGCTCGTTGATGAATCAGTTTTGACTCACTGTGCATATACGGCATAAGTATAAACTTACGCGCCTCTACAGTTTCAAGTATTTCTAATGCGCCAGCAGTAACCGCTTCTTGAGCGAGCGCCAATGCCATACTATCTTGAGCAAAGGCCGCTGGCGTATCACGATAAATGTTGCGCGAGAACTGGTCTAATACAATAATTTCAGCCAACCTACCCTCAATACTACATCGCCATTTATATAACTCTGACGCCGCTGCTTGCTCGAGCAATTCACTGTATCGCTCTATTAATAACTTATCAAAATCTACGTCTTTCTCAAAAAACTGTTGGCTATCGACCTCTTTAAAACAAAAATCTAATATGGCTTTATACATCGTTTTCTCAAACTCACTATTTAAAGGTATGATTTACAGGCTAAATTTAAAATTATTGTCTAAAAATATTGAATATTCGCTTATGGTTTCATATCCACTAATGAATATTCAGCCATCATGGCTTATACTTTTCATTATCCATAAATAAAAATAGGAAATCTCATGGCTCGTTTACAAGACAAAGTTATCATTATCACAGGCGCGGCTCAAGGGATGGGCGAAACTCATGCGCGTTTATGTATGGAAGAAGGTGCTAAAGTGGTATTGACCGACATCAATAGTGATAAAGGCAACGCATTGGCAAAAGAGCTTGGTGATAACGCCCTCTTTATCAAGCATGATGTCACCAATGAAGACGATTGGGCACAAGTCGTTAAAGCAACCCAAGAAAAATTTGGTCAAATCGATGTCTTAGTTAATAATGCAGGTATCACGACGCACAAATCTATCTTAGATACCTCAGTGGACGACTATCGTAAGATTCTAGAGATTAACCAAGTGTCGGTCTTTTTAGGCATGAAAGCGGTTATTCCAACGATGAAAGCAGCCAAAAAAGGCTCTATCATCAATATCTCATCGATTAATGGCTTAGTTGGCGGCGCTATCGGCTATACCGATTCTAAATTTGCGGTACGCGGTATGACCAAAGCCGCAGCATTGGAGTGCGCCCCTCATGGCATTCGCGTGAACTCCATTCATCCAGGCGTCATCGCTACTCCAATGATTATGCAAGGCGATACCAAAGATGCAGTTGAAGCTTTTGCCAAAACCATTCCAATGAGACGTGTGGCGCAGCCCGAAGAAGTCAGCGGTATGGTGCTATTCTTAGCTTTAGATAACTCTAGTTATTCAACCGGCTCAGAGTTTATTGTTGATGGTGGTTTGACGGCGCAATAATAATTTTTGCGCTGAACCATGTAAATTTGATAAAAGTTGGGCATTTTGCCCAGCTTTTATTTTGAGATTCTTTCAGAAAAATCTTTCGATAATTTTTACTTACCTTTAAAAGCATTTTTCCTATCCACTCCACCCAAAATCATAAAATACTTCGATTACAGCGATATTCTATTTTATAAGCGTCACATTTTTTAATCAATCCGCGATCTTACAAACTAATTTTCAGTATGAACTCTTGTTCAAAGATAGTATTTATGTATACTCTAATACATAAATACTCCTCCTAACCTTCATATTGAATGAGAGTCGAAATGTCAATACAGAAAATCAGAACTGAATCTGCTAATCCACCCAAAGCAAAAGCTATCGAGTTTGCACTTTCTAAGAATACCTTCTTATTAACTTTATTAGTGCCATTTGTTTTTAGTTTAATATCATTGGTAAAGTGGGACATGTCCAGTGCAATCATTGTTTTTATTGTAGTTTCAGTATTAACTTTTGGTGCTTTAGCAATACTTTATAGAACAAAACTTTTTCTAACTGATTCTAAACCCTTAGTTCATGTTGAACTTCATAACTATTATAAAGAGTTAGCTAAGAAAAATGGTATCAACGTAGATTATGAAACACCTGGAATTATAATAGATGATACTTCTAAGAAGCTTGCTTTTACTATTAATCCCAGTAAAGAACCCTGTGTTACAATTTGTGACTATAGTGACATTATCCGATGGGAGAGACTTAGAACTAAAGATCAAAGTATTATTAAAGTACGTGTTAAAGACCTTTCAGAACCACTCTATACTTTTTGGGTCAGAAGTGAAAAAGAATCAGAGTTATGGGCTGCTAGATTAGCTAGTATATTATAAAGATGAGTTATTGAAAATTTATAAACAATAAATCCTCTCACTGGAGCTTATCTAACAGTTATATTAGGTATTCACAGTTAATTTCTACTACTTATTTCTATCTGATAGCTAGTTTATTAATCTAGCTCTTTTTTTTCAACTCCTCAATCCCTGCTCTTTCATGGGCCTTAAATGGATATCTATCCGCCATTATTATCCATTTTATGCTTAGGCTATTTTGTTTATCATCTAATTTTATTAGTAAAATATCGATATCCATGGTGACTGTTTTTATAGGATTTTTTGTTGACTCAGAGGAACGCTGTCTACCGCAATCACTTTCAAACTGCTTAAAGGTCTGCTGCAACTGCTGCAAGGTCATGGCAGATGTAAGCGTTAGATAAACACACTGATTGGTATAATCAGGTTTTTGCAGCTCAGGTGTCGCCGTAAAATCAGGGTTTTGAAACGCTGTTGATAGCTGTATCTCGCCTAAAACGGCTAATTTCTCTCGAATGAGCGATAAGTATTTTTCTGCTTGATAGTTACTACCCAAAGCCAATAGCACCGCCGTCACCGACTGCGTTTGCAGCTGTTCAGGCACGCACTTTTTTAAGTCATCAAGATTCAAATTAGCCAAATTTTTATGCATCTTACGCATCATCGTCTTTACTTGCAGTTGGCTTGTCAGCACCGGCTTTGGCATAACGGGTGATTTGCACCCCAACTGCATCAGCCTGCTGAATAGCAGTCGGCTTGGCAACGCTTAATGTAATTTTATGACAGGTGTATTTTTCGAGCAGCTTATCAGCAATTTGCCCAACCAAATGCTCCAGCAACTGTGCCTTAATTGCTTGACACCATTCGCTCACATCATCACAGACTGCTTTGTAATTCAGAGCATCATGGACATCGTCTGAAACAGCAGCTTTACTAATATCTGTTTCAAGCGCTATATCAATTAGGAGCGGCTGCGTAATGGCGCGCTCCCACGCGTAAACACCGATGACTGCTTCTACTGTTAAGCCTTTGACAAATACCACATCAGATTCGGTATGAAACATGCACTCATCCTTATTTATTAATTTTTGACTGAGCTTTTTAATTTAAGTCTTTAGCCCAAAATTTTATTTACTTTGTTGCTTTTTACTTACTCTGCTGCAAAGCTTCTTCACGCAACCGCTCGGCCTTTAGCGCCTTACTAGGGCGATGGCGCCACAAGTCAATGCTGAATAATAACAACCCGAGCCAAATCAAACCAAAGACGGCTAAACGGTTTAAGTCAAAAGGCTCTTTATAATAAAATACCGCCAAGAAGAAAATAAAGGTCGGCGTCAGATAGTTCATAAAGCTTAAAATACTATAAGCAACCAGTTTAGTCGATCTATTAAATAGTAATAAGGGTATCAGCGTAATCGGACCAGCCAGCATCAACAACCAGATGTTTGGCGTAAACCAAAAGCTCAGCTGGCTACTGACCACATCCGCTTGCCAAAACCACCAAATAAAGATGGGTACCAGCATCGTTGTTTCAACAAACATTGCATCGACCGCGGTCAATGGCGTTTGGCGCTGAATGGTGCCATAAGTACTGAAGCTAAAGGCAAGAATGAGCGATAACCATGGCAGACTACCCAACATGACTACCTGAATGACCACAGACAATAGTGCAAATCCAATCGCGACCCATTGCAAAGGTCGCAGACGCTCTTTGAATAAAATCATCGATAGCGCCACCCCAACTAATGGCCCGATAAAATATCCTAAGCTCGCCTCAAGGATTTGATCGTGGTTGACCGCCCATACGTAAGTGAGCCAGTTGGTGGCGATAATAATACCTGATAAAAACGTCAACGCTATCCATTTTGGATTTTGCTTTAAAGTATCTATCCACTGCCAGCGCTTGGTCACGACCACGACGATGAGCAAACAGGCAAACGTCCAAACAATACGATGACCGATGATTTCTGTCGCGTTATAAGCGGCTAATTGTTTAAAATATAAAGGAAATGCGCCCCATATACAAAAAGCAATCAGCGCAGTGACGATACCTCTTCGTGTGGTTTTAATGGGAACGACTGGTTTTTTGACAACATTTTGAGTAGTCATAAGGCAAGACAACTTAAATTAGAGCAAAGCGCGACCTCACCTAATGTTTATCAATGATGAAAACTTAGCGGTAAGAGCGCAGGGTTACTACATATAGGGTAGAAAGTAAAAAGCAATGCGTTAATACTATTTAAGTATCAACACATTGCTCACGACAACAACGTTAAAAAATAACTTTAAAACGACTTTTACATTAAGGTTTACAAGTAACCTTTTAGATTTTATTGAATCCTGAAAGACAGCACTTTAAGATTCAATACTTCAAAAACCAAAATTCAAAAATCTATACTTTAAAAGCAAATAATAAGGCTTATCATATTAACATGGCATTAAGCCGCCCCATTATCGACCTTGATAGACATACCAATTTGATTGGCAAGCTCAGCAAATCCTGGGAAACTAGTATTGACCGTCTCAACGCCTTCGATGGTAATTTGCTTAGAGGCACGTAAGCTTGCAACCGCAAAGCTCATGGCAATACGATGATCATGATGCGAGGTAATATGTCCGCCACCAAATACAGGTTGGTTGTTATTCACTTCATTAACATCAGCATTACTGCCCTTACCTTCAATACCTTTACCTTCAATAATCAGCCCGTCTTCAGTCACCGTACAATCAATGCCTAGGGTTTGTAGACCATCTGCCATGACAGCAATACGATCGGACTCTTTCACGCGCAACTCTTTCGCACCCGTTAGTACTGTACGACCTTGGGCACAGCTAGCAGCAATGAACAATACTGGGAATTCATCAATCGCTAATGGTACTAAATATTCTGGGATATCAATACCTTTTAGGCTTGAGCTACGAATAGTAATATCCGCCACTGGTTCGCCGCCCACATGGGTCTCATTGCTTAGGCTAATATCCGCTTGCATAAGTTTTAGAATATCGATGATACCGGTACGCGTCGGGTTAATACCGACTTGCGTAAGGGTCAGCTCACTACCTTGACTAATCGCAGCAGCGACCATAAAGAATGCTGCCGATGAGATATCCGCAGGGACAGCAATATCACCGCCTGTCAGTGTACCACCACCTTCTACACTAATGCGATTGCCATCGACGATTACAGGATAACCAAAGGCTGACAGCATACGCTCGGTATGATCACGGCTAACCTCAGGTTGTATGACAGTCGTGGTGCCTTTTGCCCACAGTCCAGCCAACAATAAGCAAGACTTAACCTGTGCAGAAGCGACTGGCATATCATACTCTGCCCCTTGCAGCGGCTTACCGACATTATCACGACCAGTGATACTTAACGGCGCTGTGCCACTATGGCCGGTACTTTGAATAACAGCACCCATCTCGCGAAGAGGTGCTGCGACACGCTCCATTGGCCGCTTGTTTAGACTGGTATCGCCTGTTAACACACTATCAAATGACTGTGCCGCTAAAATACCGGCTAGCAGGCGCATACTGGTGCCTGAGTTGCCCATATATAATGGCGTTTTGCTTGGTTTTAGACCATTCATACCCACGCCATGAATAGTCAATTTACCTTTATCAGGGCCTTCAATGCTCACGCCCATATCACGAAACGCCTGCAAGGTAGCCAGCGCATCTTCCCCTTCCAAAAACCCAGTGACGTTGGTGACGCCAGTGGCTAGACTACCAAGCATGATGCTGCGATGCGAGATAGATTTATCACCAGGAATAGTAATGGTGCCAGAGACGGTGTTGCTAGGGGTAATATTATAAAAAGCTGACATGGCAGAAGTATCCGTATAAGGGGTGCTGGCTAACATATGGCCAAAATGTCGCCGTGCGGCTTGCGCGCGGCCCAAAAGTCCCATCAGGGCGGTTGAATCTTTATCAATAATAAGTTGGCGCATGGTCTGTAAATAAACACCATACTCATCAAGGGCGCTCACAATCGCGCTTTGATTGGCAAAAAATATATCATGCCACATTTTAGGGTCACTGGCAGCAATTCGGCTAAAGTCGCGGAAGCCACCTGCAGCATAGCGAAACATATCTAAATTATCATCATGACTTGCCAGCTGTTCAACCAAATTAAATGCCAGCAGGTGCGGTAAATGACTGGTGTGCGCCAAGATAGCATCATGATGCTCAGCGTCCATTGACATGACAGTTGCACCTACCGCTTCCCATAACTGCCGTAGCTTAGCAATGGCGCTATCATTGGTCGTTGGTAGCTCGCAGATAATGACGCTATGATTGACAAATAAAGTGGCACGCCTGGCATGATACCCTGAATTTTCAGCACCAGCAATCGGATGCGCGGGTACAAAGCCCGTTGGTAATGAGGTAAAGACCGCTTTTGCCGCCTCAATGATATTAACCTTGGTACTACAGACGTCGTTTATCATGCAATCAGCAGCAAGCTGTCCGTTATCCATCGCGGTTTTGATATCAACAAACACGGCCTCTACCGCTTGCACTGGCACGGCGATGACAATTAGGTCACTGCCTGATACCACTTCACTTAAGACGGCACTACCCGCATCTAGCAAACCTTGCTGAATGGCTTCGTCGATGCTCGGTGCATGTCTATCAACCGCCACCAAGCGCTCACTTAAACCATTGTCTTTGATGGCTTGGGCAAGACTTGCACCAATAAGCCCGAGACCAATGACACAAACTTGCTTAAATAACGGCGGCTGACTATGGATATTGCTAATATTATTTTTCTGGCGACTCACGGCGTTTCTCTTTCAACAAACCAACATCAGTAAGCGTAAAGCAAGCTGATATTAGCGTCATAAAATTAAATAATTAATTGAATCAGTTGCTTATTAAACGACAGATAGCTGAGTTTTTATCAGTCATCAGTCATCAGTCAAGATTGAACGTAGGGTATCAATCAGGCGCATATTATCTTCTGCAACCCCTACCGTGATACGTAGCCAGTTAGGCAAGCCATAACTCTCTAGTGGACGGACTATCACGCCCTGCTCTAGCAATGCTTGATGAATAGAAGCAGCGGTTATGTCCTCCATCTCAACTTCTATTTCAACCATAATAAAGTTGGCATGCGACTTGATAAACCCTAACCCTAATGCGTCAAACTGCTTTTCTAACCAGCGCATTTGCTCTTGGTTATTGAGCCTCGATTTTTCAATAAAGTCTTGGTCAGCAAGCGCCGCAGCGGCAGCGGCGAGTGCCACCCTACTGACATTAAATGGCTGATGAATGCGATTGAGTAAATCTGCGACCGGCACTGAACTGAGCGCATAACCAACACGTAAACCCGCCAGTCCATAAGCTTTTGAAAAAGTACGTACAATAATTACGTTATCAAATTCATCGAGCAGCGACCTATTGTTACTCTCAGGGCTATATTCGATATAGGCTTCATCTAACACGACCAATACCGAGCTTGGCACACTAGCGACAAACGCACGTAGCTCTTCATGCGCAAGCTGGGTGCCGGTTGGATTATTAGGATTGGCGATAAACACCATCTTGGTATTAGGATTGTCCGCTACTGCCTGACTCATCGCCTTTAAATCATGACCAAAGCGACTGGCAGGTACTTCTATTCCTGTCGCTCCTTGCATTTTGGCCAGCATCGGATAAATGATAAAGGCGTATTGGCTATAAATGATGGCATCGTCACTACCGGCAAAACTACTCGCTAGAATATATAGTAAATCGCTAGAACCATTACCCAAGGTAATTTGCTCGACACTGACATCATTGACATCAGCAAGCGCTTGCTTGAGATAATAACCATTGCCATCAGGATAACGTGCCAATTCGCCCAATTGCTCGGTAATCGCGAGCGTAACATGCGGTGAGCAGCCCAGCGGATTCTCATTACTGGCAAGCTTTACCACATCTGAGACACCATACTCGCGTGTCAACTCTTCAACCGGCTTTCCCGTCTGATAAGGCATTAGCTCTAAAATACTGTCATAGGCAGGCGCTAGCGGTGATAAATTTGACTCTGTCGACTGAGATAACTGCATGATTTATCCTTGATGTGATAAGGCATTTACTGTTAATGAATCCCTGTTAGAACCATTCTATTAAGCCAACTTTATAGCACGGCTTTTGGGTAAGAACCGAGGATACGCAAATCTTTGACCAATGGGCGGATATCAGCAATCGCTGCGCTCACGTTTGCATCTTCGATGTGGCCATCCATATCGATAAAGAACACATAAGCCCATTTATTTGGACGTTCAGGACGGGTCTCGATACTGGTCATCGACACTCCATGATAAGACAAGGGCTTTAAAATTTCGATCAGGGCGCCCGCTTTATCATGCGCTGAAACCATAATTGAGGTTTTATCGTGTCCTGATGGCGCTATCGCCTCGTGACCGATAATTAGGAAACGCGTGGTATTGCTTGGATTGTCTTCGATGTTTGAGTAAAGCTTATGTAAATCATACTCTGCAGCCGCCACATCACCGGCAATCGCTGCTGAATGCCACTCGTTTTTGAGGCGACGGGCTGCTTCGCCATTGCTTGATACGGCCACGCGCTCGACATTTGGATAATTGACATCAAGCCAATGACGGCACTGCGCCAATGATTGCTGATGCGAGTAGATACGGCTTAAGCCATCTATCTTGGTATGTTCAGCAACCAAAAAGTTCTGATGAATAGGTAGCTCAACTTCACCGATTATCTTTAAGCTAGAAGATAAGAAGCCATCTAAGGTATGGTTAACCACACCCTCTGACGAGTTTTCAACTGGTACCACACCATACATCGCCGTACCCGCTTCCACTTCACGAAACACATCAGTAATCGTGTTTAGCGGCACGGTATCGGCGGCTTTACCGAAGTGCTTTAAAGCGGCGGCGTGGGTAAAGGTACCAACAGGACCCAAAAACGCAATGCGCTGCGGTGCTTCCAAGTCAAGGCAGACTGACATAATTTCGCGGAACAAGCGTGCCATTTTCTCATCGGCGATGGGTCCGGTATTACGTTCCATTACCGCCTTTAACACTTGTGCTTCACGCTCAGGACGATAAAAAATAGGGTTGGTTTTTTCGGCATCAGGGCTATTGGCAACGTGGTCTTTTTTTACCGTTGCTACTTGCTGCGCCAATTTGGCACGGTTATTAATTAGCGTTTGAATTTCGCAGTCAACTGCATCAATACTTTGGCGCAATGTGTTTAAAAACGCTTTGTCAGTTGCAGCCCCATCAACACTTGCAGGGGTTTGGTTTAGATTGTCTACATTTTGCTCTGGTGACTGCTCACTCATTACCGCCCATCCTTTTTCTAATATTATTGCTAAAGTTTATGACTGTTGTCTATTAGCTAGGTAACCTGCTTATTTTAATAATAAATGCTTGCTTAGTTCTCATGTTTAGCGAGCCAAACAGTGGATCGGCTCTACTATAGCAAAAACTATCGACAGTGCCCATTCGTAAATACGCGCAAATAAGCAATTTGCCATAAATCTTAGCACAGTTATGCATGATAAACGCTATACCCTATGAAACTATCAGGCTACAACCGACCAAATATATGATACAGTTTAAAGATAGCTATTAAATTTACCATACCTCCATGATAAATCGCTTTATAAATAAACATTATCATGGGCAACCGACTCAAATAAGAACATCAAAACGTTAATTGACCATATCAAGGATATCTGATGAGCGCATTACAACAGCTTCGCACCATGACCACTATTGTCGCTGATACGGGCGACCTTGCCGCCATTGCGCGTCTAAAACCCATCGATGCCACGACCAATCCAAGTCTTATTACTAAAGCACTCATTCATCCGGACAATGAGGCGCTGATGTCAGAAACCATGAGTCGCCATCGCGGTGACGTCGATGCGGTAATTGATGAATTAACTGTTCAAATTGGCTGTAATATTTTGGCATTGATTGAAGGCCGCGTTTCAACCGAAGTCGATGCACGCTTATCTTATGACACTCAAGCCACCATTGATAAAGCGCTCAGCTTTATGGAAGCCTATCAAAAAGCAGGTATTGATTCAGAACGTGTATTGATTAAGATGGCAGCAACCTGGCAAGGGATTGAAGCGGCGCGTTACCTTGAGACTCAGGGTATCCGCTGTAACTTGACGCTATTATTCGGTCAGCATCAGGCGATTGCTTGTGCCGATGCGGGCGTGACCTTAATCTCCCCTTTTGTTGGGCGTATTTTAGATTGGCAAAAACGTCAGCAAAACCGCCAAAACGTCCCTGCTTCAGATGATATGGGTGTGCAATCGGTCAAGCTCATTTACCAATACTACAAACAGCATGGCTATAAAACCCAAGTGATGGGCGCAAGTTTCCGCTCAACTGAGCAAATATTGGCACTAGCAGGCTGTGATCTATTGACCATCGCGCCCAATCTTATAGATGAGCTGGCAGCGATGGAAGTTGAAGTGACGCGTCAACTATCACCAAGTATGTCAATGGATTTGGCCGACATGGCGAAAGTTAGCTTAACCCATGACGAGTTCAGTGCCGCTTATCAGCAAGATATCGTCACCCAAGACTTATTACCCAAGGGTATCGATGGCTTTATCGGTGCGCGTGATGAGCTTGCGAAAATGCTAGCAGACATGCGTGATTAACAGCCAAACTTACTATATGTCCGAGGCCTCTGCCTGCTAATCATGAGTGCTAAGATTGCCACAGCGTGACCTGCTTGTCATGAAAGAAATTTGCCTGCCCCTATCAAGTTGGCTATGATAAGCGACTTTATATAACAACAAGCAAGGCTCTATTATGAAACGGCTAGCAGTGATATTAGCAGGTAGTACGCTTGCAATGAGTGGCTATGCGGCAAACTGGTTAGAGGTCTCAAAAAGCCAAACTGGCTCTGTTTTTAGCTTAGATGTGGATTCGATCGAACGCTCAGACATTCATATTATTGATGAAAAAGAGGTCGAAAATATTACCGTCTCGATTCGTAGAACCTATCCTGCACCAAAAACCGTGGTGACAAAGGACAGTAAAGAAAAAGACAGCAAGGAAGGTAAGGACAAACAGACTAAAGAAACCGACATCCATCATAGCGACCAGCAATTACTCATCTCTTGTAAGGATTCTAGCTACTATCGGCGCGCTTACGTCAACTACGCTGCTGACGATAAAGTGTTAAAATCTTGGCAATCAGAAAAGCCGATATTGACGACTAAAGACTTTAAGGTGACCAAGCCGAAAACAATTAGTCGCATGCTAGTAGAGCAGGCCTGTAAAAGTTACCAGCAAGATAAGTAACGCAGGTCAAGACGAATCAACAAAGTACATGCCATTAAAAAGCGCGCTGAACTATTCAGCGCGCTTTTTATTATGCTAAAAAACTCTTCTCTAAGCTTTTAAAACCGTATAAACCGGCACAGGGAATTCGCCGTGTAAATCAACAAGGTCTAACAATACCAATGCGCCGACCACGGTGTGCTTAGCAGACTTGCACAGCTCATAAGCAGTCATCAGCGTGCCGCCAGTAGCCAAAATATCATCGACCAATAACACGCGCTCAGGTGGCAAATTATTTTGCATCTCAAGCATGTCTTTACCATATTCTAAAGCATAAGCTTTATTGGCAACCGGTGGTGGCAATTTGCCAGGTTTACGCAGCAAAATCATACCTTTACCCAAGCGACCTGCGAGCAAACTGGCAAATACAAATCCGCGCGCCTCAACTGCACCCAAGCAATCGACGTCATCAAGCAGACCCACAGGCAGTACAGCTAGCATCTCATCAATCACAGCATTAATATGACTGCGCAGTAACGGGGTAATATCATAAAAATCAATGCCAACTTTTGGGAAGTCTGGTACTGTGCGAATGATTTGCCAAAATGGATGATCAGTATTGAGTGTCGGCGAGGATTTGGTTGTGGTATTAGCTGATGAAACGTCGGCAGTAGCGCTCATGATAACCCTTTGCGTATAGTACTTGAAGAGGATATGACAGTGATGGTCGATATCTCAATTGGTAAAATTGGTAGCAAGAATTATAGCATAGTCGACTTTATGGCGGAGATAAAACTGGCGAATTTAGCACTACTAAAACTATTAAGTGGGTACTCTATGACTTGATAAAAGCTGGTTAATCTCAATATACAAGTGTAAACTTAACTATGAAAATTACGGTTATATGATAAACTACGTGCGTTTTTACGGTCTAAATATTGACTATAGTAGTGAATATAAGCCTTAAAAAAACACCTAGTAGCACTGGTTTTAATAACAGTGACAATAATCGATAGGACTATTTATGAAACGTTATGAATGTATTGTCTGCGGCTGGATATATGACGAAGAGCTCGGCTGTCCTGAAGAAGGCATCGCGCCTGGCACTAAATGGGAAGATATCCCTGATGATTGGATTTGCCCAGAATGCGGCGTTGGCAAGCTTGATTTTGAGATGCTCGAACTTTAAGCCAATGACCGTTTAAATAGGATACTTCATGACACAATCAAACCCCATCAATAGTGCGCCTAGGATTTTAGAAGCGCCTGAGATTTCAGAGGAAAATGGCAATTACCCAACCCCTGAATGGCAGCAATTTGGCGACCATAATTGGCGTGCATCCGACTTAAGCGAGCATCTTCATCAAGCAATGATAGATATTGGTGACGGTATCGAGCTGTGCGTTGAGGCGGGTGGTAATCCAAACAATCCGCCGCTACTCATGATTATGGGACTTGGCTCACAAATGATATTTTGGCCAAATAACTTTATGAAGCGCCTTATCGATGCCGGTTTTTTTGTGATTCGTTTTGACAACCGTGATATCGGCTTGTCGTCCAAAGTACAGATTGATGGTTTGCCACGTATCAGTCAGTTAAAAATGATGATGCGCCTGCAAACAGGTCTGTCGAATAAAGGCGCGCAGGTTGCTTATAACTTAACCGATATGGCGGAAGATACGGCGCGTTTAATCAAAGCCTTGCACCTGAGTAAAACGCATCTGCTTGGCGCTTCTATGGGCGGTATGATTGCTCAAATCGTCGCCGCGCGTTATCCAAGTTTGGTACAGCGTATGGCCTTGATGTTTACCACCACCAATCGCGCCTTTTTAAAACCGCCTAAGCCGAAGCAGTTATATACCCTCATCAATCGCCCTGAGAGCCATTCTGAGCGTGATATTGTGCGTCATAGCGTCTGGTTTATGAAGACTGTCGGCACGCCAGGACACGTTAATGTGCGTATGGTACGTGACATCGCTAAGATACGTTATCAGCGTAATTTTCATCCACTCGGTACCGTACAACAGCTCAATGCCATTTTAGCCTCAGGCTCGATTAGCAAATACAGTAAGCAAGTTAAAGCACCGACGATTGTGCTGCATGGTAGCGCAGATGGGCTGATACCAACCTCGCAAGGACGAGTGGTTGCAAAGACCATTCCCAATGCAAAATTCCATTTAATCGAAGGTATGGCGCACGATATTCCAGAATACTATCAGCCTTATATGGTCGACTTGATTAGTAATCATCTGTTAGAAAAGTAATGTTTTAAGCTTACAAATTTTATTAATGAGCCATAAAAAAGAGTGTCAGAGCGATGGATAATCCATCGCTCTGACACTCTTTTTTTACCTGCAAAATTAAGCGCGATATTAAATGATAAGTGCTAAGTATCAATCACAACCAACACTGCTACCCTCTTTATCAATACACATCTTAGCCCCATTTTTTAAATTACCAATCCATGCTTTGCCATTTGTGAATACAAATGCGGGCTGGTCTTTATAACTATCGCCTACACTCACCCCGCTCTTATCAAAGCGGAAAGGAATTACCAACTCGCCGCCTAAATTGACAAAACCCCATTCGTTATCGATACGCACGCCCGCCAATCCTTCAGAAAATGGACGTACCTCATCAAACGAATACGTAATCATCGTGACATTATTGTCATCAACAAAGCCCCACCTACCGTCTTGTTGGCGTGGCTGTAGCGTGGTAAAAGGACTAGACGGCGCTGATTGTTGCATCTCCTTGACGTTTTCGTTAGTTGTCGATGTTTGGCTATCAGCCTTACTGTTCGAATTCGGGTCACGCGTGGGTTTGCCATTTTTATCCAACCAACTTATGGCTTGGTTTTTACGCACGCGCGTCATGCCGCTACGATAATCATCGATATCACTAATCGCGGCAGAAAATGGCACGATTGTTTTATTAGCGGTATCGATGACCCCATAATGACCGTTTTGTTTGACCACGATGCGACCTTCAGACACGGGACGCGCCCAACCTTGACTCTCCTTGAGCATATCGTACATCGCAGGGATAGTCTCGCGACCTTGCATATTGACGTAACCCACCCGCCCGTTACGCAGTACCGGTAGCAATCCGCCCGATATCTTATCAGCATCTACTTTTTGATAGCGGGATAAATCAACCACGCTTTTACCTTGTTTATCAATCAAAGCAACTGGTGCGCCAAAATCTTTTATCGCTAAAAAATAACCGCTACTCGCTGTACAAGAGACATTTTTATAATAACTTTTGGGAATTTTACAGCTGGCTGCTTGTGCATTTGACATCAAAAAAGGCGTAGCAGCTATAATGCTCATCACAAACAGGCTCATAGCAAAACTGCCGCGTGACAATTGTAGCGGTAATCTAGATAAAGAGAGTATTTGTCGTCTTGATATAGAACGTAGCAGCATAAGCAAACCTAGGCTAAAAGTAATAGAGGCTATTTGAAAATTTAAAGCGTGTCGTTATTCTAAAACATTCAGGGTTTTAAAATGCAGATAGCTAGTAGAGTAACAAATAGCGACGTTTGCGCCAATGTTATTCCTGTAAGAAGATGACTGATTTATTTATGGTGTGTGATAAGTCATTATAAAATAAATCGCCCTAAACCATTCCATTTCGAGTGCAAAACACTGACAATATAGCTTATTTAAATCACCGCTTTAGCAAACAACAATTAAAAAGCATCTTAAAAAAAGCATCATAGTAATGAGATAAGGATATTGCATGGCTACTGCCTCTTCACGCTCTGCCGCTACTGGCTTAGTCATTGGTTGTGTTATTTTTGGTTTGGGTAGCTTGATTGTTGCTCATGTCGATATCGGTGGCTGGGCGATGTCATTTTGGCGGCTGGCTATTTCAGGCGTGGTATTTGCTGTATTGGCTAAAGTAACGGGGCAGCGATTACCGCGCTCAAAGCGTGCTATTTTTTACGGTTTATTATCGGGCGCATTTTTAGGACTCGATTTGGCACTCTGGCATGAGAGTATTTATGCGGTCGGTCCCGGTATCTCAACCTTACTTAATAGCTTGCAGATTTTCTTTTTAGCGGCCATTGGATTTTTATATTTTAATGAGCGCCAATCTATCTTGCAGCTTATCAGTTTATTTTTAGCCATGTTGGGCGTGGCAATGATAGGCAGTCCTGAGTTTGCGCAAAATACCGCCGCGACTTGGGGTTTCGTCACAGGCATTGTCTCAGGTGCCATGCTTGCCGCGTCGATGACCTTTATCCGTAAGACCCACGATACTGAGCCAACGCCGATATTTATGCTCATGCAACTGATTAGCATCGGCGGCGTAGTGGCAATGATTGTCCCGATGTTCGTGTTCGATATGGGCAATATTTTGCCCAATACGTGGTCTGAGATTGGTTGGGTATTGATTTATGGCACGGTGATGCAATGCTTAGCGTGGGGGCTTATCGCCTACTCTATACCTAAGCTGTCCTTGGCATTGACAGGGCTGCTGTTATTGACCGAGCCTATTGCAGCCTTAGTGATTGATTATAGCTGGCTTGATAAACCGATTAATACTTTACAATGGAGCGGCGCACTGCTGACCATGTTTGCCATTTATTTAGGTTCATTAAAACCCAAACCACGCGCGCTAAGACGTTATCGGTTTTTTTCACGATTTTATAAACGTGACTATAAATAAAGAACGCAGCAAATAACAATGTTTATAAATAAGCGTCATAACAAATAAAAGCCACAATAATTATTGTGGCTTTTGCTTATCAATATATTAAGCTCTTTAACTTTATGATGAAAACATCACTCTTTTTAACAGTGAGCCTTTTTGACGATTAATCTTTTTGTCTATTAAATAAGGCATTAAGCACAATCGCGGCTAAGGTAGCCGTGCCAATACCGCCCAAATCAAAGCCGCCTAGATGCAAGCTAAAATTACCCGTACCCATAATAACGGTGACCGCGGCAATGATTAAATTGCTGTTTTTGCTAAAATCGATATGATTGTCTATCCAAATTTTTGCCCCTGCAATCGCAATCAAACCAAATACCACAATAGATGCGCCGCCCAATAAAGCCGCCGGTATCGTTTGAATAATTGCGCCAAACTTTGGTGATAATCCAAGCAAGATAGCCACCAGACCTGCTACCACAAAAATCGTCGTGCTATATACTTTGGTCACAGCCATGACACCGATGTTTTCTGCATAAGTGGTCACACCGGTACCACCAAAACCTGCCGAAAACGTCGTTGCTAAACCATCAGCAAAAAATGCCCGACCCATATAAGGCGTTACTCGTGCTTTAGTCATACCTTCGACTGCTTTAAAGTGCCCCAAGTTTTCGGCCACTAAAATAAAGGCAACAGGCGCAATTAATATAATCGCACTCATCTCAAAACGCGGTGAATGAATACTTGGCAGACCAAACCATGACGCTGCTGACACACTAGTAAAGTCAATCGGAACGCCATAGCCGAGCACATTGGTCATAAAGAAATAGGCGATATACGACAATATCAAGCCAACCAATAACAGCAAACGGCGCAGCATACCGCGGGTAAATACCGCCACCCCACTGATAAGCAATACCGTCAGCGTGGCCATCCATGCATCAAACTGGTTGGCAGACACCCCTTGAATGGTCACTGGTGCTAAATTCAAACCAATAATCATCACAATTGCACCGGTAACAATGGGCGGCATCAAACGCTCAATCCAGCCTGTACCCGTCTTCATGACCAATAGACCTATCAGCGCATAAATGATGCCACATGCCATTATACCGCCCAAGGCGACATTCAAATTGTCATTAAATCCCACGCCTGCATAAGCCGTCACCGCAATAACCGGGCCAATAAAGGCAAAGCTTGAGCCCAAATAACTAGGCATACGCCCACCGGTAATCATAAAAAACATCACCGTACAAATACCGGACATCAAAATGGCTAAATTGGGGTCAAAGCCCATTAATAATGGCGCCAGCACCGTCGCCCCAAACATCGCAAAAGTATGCTGCACACCTAATAGAACGCTCTTTGCTGGCGGCAAATACTCATTGATACCGACCGGATCACGATCCAAATCACCGCCATACGGACGCCACGTTGGAAACCAACGACCATTATCAAAGTCTGGATTGTGCGGATAACTCGTCGCAGCTGCATCAATACCAGCCGCTTCTAATGCATTGTGCGAAGCAGATTCTTGGGTGCTATTTTCGGGGTTTGGAGAATGAGGTTCGGGAGTTGTCATGCGCTGTCCTATTTGAGCTGAGAGAATATTAGTCAGCTAAAAAACTGTGAGAAATACAACTATGAGAATACAGATATTAATTCAGTCAAAACGATAACAACTAAGTCATGCCAATCATCAACAACTATAGAGGAATTAAAAAACGATAACAGCAGGAAAGTCATTTACTTGGACCAAATGCAGACCGTCAAATAGGTTCTATTAAAAGTAGTTTAAGGATTTCTGCGACGTTGTTCACTCTATAGTGTTAGCAAGATTACAGGATGTTACACAGGTAATGGCTGCGAGCATGATAACGGAGTTCTATGATAAATAAAAGTTATTATTCAGCAGGTCTCTGTACGCCTATACTGAGAGACATTTATAGATAATATCCCATGTTTTTTAAATACTCACATTTATTAAAGTGTGCATTTAGATAAATGCCTGCCCTTGTCATTGTGCTGTATTTATCAAGGCTTTTGGAGCCGTTATCTATTATCTTTTTTCACATCAGTACTTAAGCCTATTTATCACATACGCTGATGCACTGACAATTTATTGGTATTTATATGATTAGTGTTTTCGACTTATTTAAAATTGGTATTGGACCGTCGAGCTCTCATACGGTCGGGCCCATGGTGGCGGCCAATTTATTTTTGACATCATTGCTTAAACAAAGCCCATTAACGACGATTAAAAATATTGAAATCGAGCTTTATGGCTCTTTGGCCGCTACCGGTAAAGGGCATGCAACCGATACGGCGATATATTTGGGTTTACTTGGACATACGCCGAGTACCATTGATACTCGCTTGACTGGCGAATATCTAGCACCTATTTTTGCTGATAAACAGCTTAATTTATCAGGCAAACACATTATCGACTTCGATAGCGAGCGCGATATGTATTGGTACGATGATACGGTATTGCCTTATCATCCTAATGCCTTAACCATCCGCGCGTTATTGATCGATGGTAGCAAGTACCAGCAGACCTATTATTCGGTTGGTGGCGGTTTCGTTATCAACGAAGATGACGCAAATAATCCCGATGAGGATCATGCCAGCCCAACGATTGATATCGTTCCCTACCCTTTTAATACTGCCGCAGAGTTGCTTGAACAATGCCGTGAGCATGGGTTAAGTATCAGTGAGCTGGTACTCGCTAACGAGTGTCACTATCGCAATCAAGCAGATATCTTTAGCTATTTAGATACGATTTGGGAGGTGATGCAGGACTGTGTGACTCAAGGTTGTAAAAACAGTGGCATTTTACCGGGCGGACTTGATGTTAAACGCCGCGCTCACGATTTACATAATCAACTATGCGCTGAAAAAGACTTGCCTATTGCCAAAACCGATAAGCTCGCAGCGATGGATTGGGTCGATTTGTATGCACTTGCCGTCAATGAAGAAAATGCCAATGGCGGTAAAGTTGTCACAGCACCGACCAATGGTGCGGCGGGTATTATTCCTGCGGTCTTGCACTATTATCGTGATTTTTTACCCAATTATAACCAAGATGGCGTCCGTAAGTTTTTATTAAATGCCACCGCCATTGGCAGCTTAATTAAACAAAACGCTTCTATCTCTGGGGCTGAAGTGGGCTGCCAAGGCGAAGTCGGTTCAGCCTGTGCCATGGCAGGTTCGGCATTGGCAGAGATTATGGGCGGCTCGCCAGCGCAATGTTTGAATGCCGCCGAGATTGGTATCGAGCACAACTTAGGTCTGACTTGCGACCCGATTGGCGGCTTGGTACAAGTCCCTTGTATTGAGCGCAATGCGATGGGTGCGGTAAAAGCCATTAACGCCGCTCGTCTTGCCTGCCGCGGCAATGGTCAGCACTTTGTCTCATTGGATAAAGCCATTGAAACCATGAAGCAGACAGGCGCGGATATGTCTGATAAATACAAAGAAACCGCTCGCGGCGGTCTTGCCATTTATGCTGATAACCGCATCCCCACGGCTACCGGCGGCGTTAGTGTTAATTACAGTCAATGTTAATGCAAATAATGACTGTCATTTTTTAAAATTAAAACCAAAAAAAGCCTCTAATGATTAGAGGCTTTTTCTATAATAATCTACAACTAAAATTATTCAGCAGTTTTTGAAACCACTTCGTTTAGAATCCAAACTGGCTTAACTACCTGAGTCGCTTCATTCATAACCGCTTCTTGGCGCACATCTAAAATATAGCGATAATTTGGCTCATAAGTGAAGCCTTGAATATTACCGTTTAAAGGAGTGTAGTTTTTCTGATAAGTCTGACGATATTGTAAGCACTCTGACTCAATTTTATTGCCATTAGCATCTGGCAGCTCACAAACTGCTTTTAGTGGTGCTATTTCTATTTTAAAGCTTGGAATGTTAACCACTTTGACATTCATCGCTTCGCCTTCAACCAACATAGTACGCTCATCATTCATACCCATGGTAGAACAGCCTGATAAAACAAAAGTCGTCATCAATGCAGCAATTGCTAATTTTTTCATTATTAAATCCTCAGTTTATTAGTATTAATCATTACCTTTTGAACTCATTTTAATCAATTGTCATTATTCAAAAGGTAGTAGGCATTTATGAAGATACTGTGAATAAAAGGTTCGGTTTTGAATCTACTATAACTACAAAGTCAAAGCTATAAAGTCGAAACAAACTCGATTTAGGTCAAATTACCCAACCTCCATCAGTACCGTCTATTGTTTACTGCAGCTAGTATAGGTCGTCGAACCCCTTAGCCTCTATAACTGCTTTGTAACGTAACGTCAGCTTTTGCAACTGATGTTAATAAACGGTTTTTATTCATGGTTTTTTATTACCGGTCTTTTATTAACAGTGATTTATTAATAGGAGAAATTGCGGTATTGAATAATTTGGTATTGGATTATTTAGTATTGAACATAAAAAAACGCTCAAAACCATTTCAGCTTTGAGCGTTTGTATAAAAATATAAATGATTTTTAGCTACGATAATCCGCGTTTATTTTGACGTAATCGTAAGATAAATCGCAGGTATAAACGGTATCGTGAGCATCGCCACGTGCCAAATCAATATGAATGGTAATCTCAGGACGACTCATAACCTCTTTGCCAGCCGCTTCCGTATAGCTCGGAGCCACACCACCATTTTGACAAATCATCACTTCATCTAGATAGACATCGACTTGCTCGGTATCAAGGTCGTCAATACCGGCATAACCAACCGCTGCTAAGATACGACCCCAGTTGGCATCACTGGCAAAAAATGCCGTTTTGACCAGTGGTGAATGGGCGACCGCATACGCAACATCGCAACATTCTTGCGTGGTATTGCCACCCGTGACTTTTACCGTCATAAACTTGGTGGCACCTTCCCCATCTCGTACAATCAATTGTGCCAAGCGCACAAACACTGCTGTTAAGGCGTCAAATATCGGCTGATAATGCGGATGCTCTGGGCTATCAATGACTTCCGAACTCGCTGTTCCAGTTGCAATCAAGACGCAGCAATCGTTGGTTGAGGTATCACCATCGACAGTAATACGGTTAAAGGATTGCTCATTAATTTTGCTCAGCATTTCTTGCAATAAGTCAGCGGCGATATTGGCATCAGTGGCCACATAGCCAAGCATAGTCGCCATATTGGGGCGTATCATTCCCGAGCCTTTTGACATACCCGTAATATGATAGCTGATAGTATCGACGTCAACCTTTTCACTGGCAAGCTTTGGAATCGTATCCGTCGTACGAATACCATTGGCCGCGGCCAGCCAATTATCAGCAGACAAATTGGCTAAGGCATTGTCTAAGCCTGCGATGACAGCATCACTATTTAGTGGCTCGCCTATCACGCCTGTCGAAAATGGCAAAACAGTACTGACATCCACGCCAGCCTTAGCAGCTAGAGCGCTACAGATATCAACCGCGCGGCGTTTACCATCAGCGCCCGTACCAGCATTGGCGTTGCCGGTATTGGTGATTAAATAACGCGGGCTGGCTTTAGCAAAGTGTTCACGTAAAACACGTACCGGTGCAGCACAAAAGGTATTTTTTGTGGTCACAACCGCAGTGTTGGCGCTATCAGCAATCTCTATCACCACCAAATCATCGCGGTCTTTGTAGCGTACGCCTGCAGCGGTGGCGCTTAGTTTAATCCCATCAATAGGATAAATCGTATTGGGTATTGCAACGTTGCCGACAGCCATCATTCAATCCTTATTCATCAATGCTGATGCATTATTTATTGGTTATAAGTTATCTTTATAAAATCTTAGTTATACGCTCTTAGTTTTACAGTCTTAGATATAAAACTTGGTGATTAAAACCTGCTGTTAATAATCAAGTTATTATACTTTATTTAAGTCAAACGCTGCCCAAATTGGCGCATGATCAGAGGGTTTTTCCATGCCGCGTAGCTCATAGCTAATACCTGCATCAACGCAGTGCTCTATTAAATCTGCTGTACATAAAATGTGGTCGATACGCAGACCGCGTTTCGGCTCATCATTAAAACCGCGACTGCGATAATCAAACCAGCTATATAATTCGGTACTCTCTGGATAATGCAGACGATAAGTATCGGTCAGCTCGCGTGACATCAAGTCACTATACCATTCACGCTCTTCGGGTAAAAAAGAGGTTTTTCTATTTTTCAGCCAACGCTTGGCATTGACCTCACCGATACCAATATCGACATCTTCTGGGGCAATATTCATATCACCCATGATAATCAGCGAGCGCCCTTCTGCTTTTAGCGTATCGATATAGGTCATCAAATCTGCATAATAGGCACGCTTCATAGGGAATTTGGTCGGATGGTCTTGGCTCTCTCCCTGCGGAAAATAACCGTTAAGCACATCCACTTCACGTCCATCGAACACATAGCGCGCATGGATAAAGCGTTTTTGCGCCTCGGCATCTTCACCGGGGAAACCTTTTTGCACAAAAATAGGCGCAACTTTCGATAATAACGCCACGCCATAATGCGCTTTTTGACCAAAGTATTCGACGTGATAACCCAAGCTCTCGACATTTTCGAGCGGAAACTGCTCATCATGCACCTTGGTCTCTTGTAGACCCATCACATCAGGGTCGATTACCTCTCGCACCGCTTCTAACTGATGTTGACGAGCGCGGATACCATTGATATTAAAACTGACAAAACGGGTCATAAACTGTCCTATACTAATGAATTAAAACAAAATACTGCTATAAACGAGTATTGCTATTTAAACGACCGACACTTTAAAAGTGCGACCATTAAATAGTGCGGCTATAAAATAAAGCAAAGCGGCAATATATAGTGGATTCACTTTAAAACAGAGACAGTGCGACTGGAATGAATTTTTCGTAGCCTCTGTGATAGCTGCAAGCAAGGAAAATTTATCCCAGTCGCACCTAAAGATTAATATATCGATTTTATTCTGAACTGACTATATAAAGGTTTATGATAACAGACATCGGCAAGGCTATCTGTTGCGCGCCCTTATCTCTTACGATAGAGTAGCTGTTAAAAGCAGCCACAGATGCGTTACCGATTTTTTCTTATTTTTATAACCATATCTATAAATATTTAAACCCTAAAAATAAATTATTAAGTAAATTTACTGAGCAACATTATGACAATTATGAATAAGAATACCCATACACCACCTATTAGCGCAAGCACACCGCTATTTGCCACTGATTATAATGTATATATTAACCATACTGATGCGGGCGGCATAGTTTACCATGCCAATCATTTAGTATTCTTTGAAAACTGTCGCCGTGACTGGTTTACCAAGCTTGGTTTAAATGGCTATTTTTTGCAGACCGATGATGGTGAGATTCAGCATTTCGTCGTCAGCCAAGCAGACCTGCAATACAAAAAAGCCATTCTATTAGATGAGGTCATTAATGTACGTATCGATAAGGTCGAATTAAAACCTGCCAGTATTGTATTTTATCAAAGCATTCATCGCCTAATGCCAACTGTAGATGCAAATGATGATACTCAGGCAAACACTGCTGTTTCAAACAGCAATTATTCTAACAATACCTTGTTAAGCAGCACTAAAATCGTTATCGCTTGCGTGCAAAATCAAATCACGCCAGCTTCTATATCTGATTCTGGTTCTGATGCGACTGCCAACCATAGTGCACCTATGCGTCCTATTCGCGTACCGCAAAAGTTACGCGAGACCATTGAGCAAGCACTCACATAACATGCTAATAATTAAAATGATTGAACGACTAGGCTATGAGCGCCAATAAGACGGATAATAAGGCTTTTATGCTAGCATTTGAAGATATTTGGGTCCATAGCAAGCGCGCGACTCCGCTCCCGACTTACCGCCGATGGTTCACAAAAAGACAGAAGAGTTCAGCTTCCGACGATGCTTTATCCATTAATAACCGTGCATTGATAAGCGGTGCCAGTGGTATATTACTGGCTGGGCAAGTGACGGTTTTGACGGGCGCCTCTGGCAGTGGCAAGTCTGTCTTATTGCGCGTATTAGCAGGGCTACTGCCTATGACGACCGGCGACGTTTGGCTACAAAGCGATGCGCAAAATAGGGATACTCGTAATAGTATTCATGAAATAGCACCCATGCATTGGCGCTCGCAGGTCGCCCTTCTCGCGCAGCAGCCACAATTGATAGAAGGCAGCGTTATTGATAACTTGCAATTGCCCTACCGTTTGGCAAGCCATCAGCACAAGCACTTTAATATCGACTGGCACATCGAGCAGCTTGAGCATTTAGAGCGCACTCCTGACTTCTTACAGCAAGACGCCAACACTCTGTCGGGTGGCGAACGGCAACTGGTCAATACACTGCGTTTATTGCAATTAAACCCGCAAGTACTGTTATTGGATGAACCTACTGCAGCCTTAGACGTCGATACGTCAGCGAAACTCGTGCATTTGCTTATCAACTGGTTACGTCGTGAGCCGACGCGCACATTATTGTGGGTAACTCATGACACGCAGGATATTATGCCATTAGCAGATAAACATTGGCATATGGATGCCGGCGTTTTAACCAAAGTAGATTAACCTTGCCTTTATAACGAGCTCCCGTGATGAGTACAGATAACATGCAAATCGTACTGACTTATGCTGATATTGCGCTTGCCAGCAGTTTGATTATTATCGTGCTGGTCGTGTCATGGTTTTTACGTCTAAGATTGACCAAAACACTTGTCATTGCTGCTGTCCGTACGGTGATACAGCTTAGCTTTATCGGCCTGATATTGGCATGGATTTTTGCTCGGGAACAATGGTACGAAGTCCTTATTATTTTGACCATCATGACTTTGATTGCCGGTAGCGCTGCCAAAAATCGAGTCAAACGCACGTATAAAGGTCTGTTAATTGATACGTTAATCGCTGTCAGTGCATCAGCAGTATTGGTTACGGTCATCGCTATTAGTCTGATTTTGCAAGTGCAACCTTGGTATACGCCGCAATTTATCATTCCTATACTGGGCTTAATACTCGGCAATTCTTTGACCGCTATTTCCCTGACCAGCAATCAGCTTATCGAAAACCTCCATGGGCAACAAGGGCGTATCGAGATGATGTTAAGCCTTTCTGCCAAACCATTTGAAGCGGTACACGAACAAATACGAGCGGCTATCATCAATGGCATGACGCCCACCCTAAACTCGATGCTGGTTGTCGGCATTGTCAGCTTACCGGGTATGATGACTGGGCAAATACTTGCCGGTGCCGACCCCACCCAAGCTGTGCGTTATCAGATTGTAACGATGTTTTTAATCTGCGTCAGTAGCACCCTTGGCTGTACGATAAGCGCTTTACTCATTTATCGGCGATTCTTTAATAAAAAACAGCAGTTCATCCTACCATAACGACCGTTGGTCATCTTTTGATTGCATAATGAATAAATTTATTTATCCGCATTTTATATGTACTGGCCAGTACGCTCATGCTAATATTACCTTTAATTAGATTCATGCTAATGTATTGCTTAAATGTATCATTATATGGACGATACATTATTTTTTAGTTGCGAATAATTGGTAAAAACGCTTTAAAATTGAGTGTCACTTTTTAAGATGATCATATTTATTTAAGACCAATGCTTTTATCATTCATCAAAACTGAACAACAGAAAATGGTAGTCCGTCAATAGATAAGGATATTATCGAACTCAGCGGCAATTGTTTTAAGTCAGCGCTGATTTTTTTATTGACACGGATATGACTGCTTAACGATAGAAACCTAATTGAACTTCCAGGACGCTGACTATGACGTTGAATAAACCTTGGCTTGCCCAATATCCTAAGAGTGTGCCTAAAACTATCGATCCAGATAGATATGGCAGCATCATGGAGCTCTATGAAGAGTGCTTTGACCGCTTTCGTCTGCATCCAATGAGTATCTGTATGGGTGTGACCCATACTTATGATGATATTGATAAAGCATCGCTTGCGGTTGCCGCTTGGCTACAGGCGCAAGGACTTCCTCAAGGGAGCGTGGTTGCACTGATGATGCCAAACGTGCCGCAATATCTGCCAACGATGATTGGTATTTTGCGCGCAGGTTATGTCTGTACGCCAGTCAACCCGCTCTATACTGGGCGCGAGCTCCGTCATCAGCTAAATGATTCTGGTGCGAAAGCTATCTTTGTCGTCGATAATTTTGCGCAAGCACTCGAGCAAGTCATTGATGAGACCAATATCAAACATATCGTCTTATCGAAAATGGGCGATATGATGGGTCTAAAAGGTATTTTAGTAAATACCATTATCCGTCAGGTCAAACGCTTGGTGCCCAAATACAAGCTCAATGACCCTAAGCATGCAGTGACCAAGTTTCCTGATGTGCTAAAGAAGGGCAAGCACTTGCCCTTTCAAAAGCCAAAGATGTCATTGGATCAAAAAGCCTTTTTGCAATATACCGGTGGTACGACTGGACTTTCTAAAGGTGCGATTTTATCTCAGCGTAATATCGTCGCAGGAGCCATGCAATCAGAAGCATGGACGCGCCCTATTACGTCAGAGATTAATGAAGTTTATATCAATATGGTCATGGCGCTCCCGCTGTATCATATTTTTGCCTTTATGCTAAGCTCACTTGGTATGCGTTCAGGTTATACCTTTATCTTGATACCCAATCCACGCGACATCCCTGGATTTATCAAAACTTTATCTAAACAACCGTTCCATATTTTCCCTGCGGTTAATACTTTGTTTAAAGGCTTGCTTGATAATCCAAACTTTAAAGACCTTGATTTTAGCTCGCTACGTATCTCACAAGCAGGCGGTATGGCGGCGACCGAACAGACGGCAGCACGTTGGCTTGAAACCACTGGTTGCGCCATGATTGAGGGTTGGGGCATGACTGAGGGCGTAGCTGTCGGCACTGCCAACGTGATTACTGACCGTAAGTTTAACGGCACCATTGGCGTCCCAGTTCCGAGTGTCGATGTCATCATCATAGATGATGACGGCAAGCGCGTCGGTGTCAATGAAGCTGGTGAGATGTGCGTTAAAGGTCCCAATGTCACCTCAGGCTATCTGAATAGAGATAGTAGTGATGACTTTACGAAAGATGGCTATTTCCGTACCGGCGATATCGTCAGCATGGATGACAAAGGCTACTTTAGACTATTAGACCGTAAAAAAGACATGATTTTGGTCTCAGGATTTAATGTCTTCCCGAACGAGATTGAATCCGTTATGCTGGATTGTGAAGGGATTATTGATTGCGCTGTGATCGGTATTCCTGATGAGCGTCAAGGCGAGGCCGTCAAAATCTATGTCATTCCTGCTGATAACAATGTCACTAAAAACTCGATTAAAGAGTTTGCTTTAGATAATTTGACCGGTTATAAATGCCCGCGTCATATCGAATTTGTGACTGAATTACCAAAAAGTAATGTGGGTAAAGTACTGCGTCAAAAGCTGCGTGAGAAACATATCGCTGATAATCCACAGCGCTAATTAAGGTAAAAGTTCAATATCTTAGTCATAAAAAAGTCATAAAAAAAACGCCCTATCTTCACTATAGGGCGCTTTTTTTATGCTTTAATTATTCTTCTTTACTACTAAAACCTTACGCTTTGTAACTGCTCAGTTAGCTAAACTAAGATGACATTAAGAATGTTTTTAGGACGTTTTTAGTAAAATTAATAACTTATATTTGTAGTACTATGTATTATATGATTTGGCTGCCCTTTCATCTTATATTAACAACCACTTGTCTATTTTAGCTTGCAACACAGTTTTTTTATTTTATCAAACTGAATTATAAACTAACAAGTTCTTGTATAGCAATAACAGACTCAATTGCAGTTATGTTAATGTATTGCCAAAATATGTTACGCTATTATTTATTAAATGATATTGTTAAATGATATTAATAGTATCTTCAACTGAGGTTAATCGACCAACCTTGTCTGGATGTGATATTTTTTCAGTACTACCTTTTGCAGTACTACCTTTAGCATCAACAGCACTCACTAGCCATTTAATCTACTTAGGAGCTAATGCTTGGTAGTTAAATATTTTTTAATTAAATAATCTTGTAATCCATGATATTTGTATAAAGGTCACCGTATTTTAGCAGTCTGTGAATAAATAGGATAACACTCGGCAATCCATCGATTATAGGGCGATGATGGTATTGTTGACAGGGACGTGACTACTTTTTTATAGAACCTTAACTTATCGCACATTTAAGGACGCTAAGTATGACCACTGATAAGCCTTGGCTTGCTCAATATCCAGCAAACGTACCAAATACCATCAATCCTGATCAATACGAAAGTCTTATAGAGCTCTATGAAGAGTGCTTTAATCGCTTTCGTATGCACCCTATGACGATCTGTATGGGTGTGACCCACACGTATGGTGATGTTGATCAAGCCTCGCTTGCCGTTGCCGCATGGCTACAAGCGCAAGGTATTCCTAAAGGCAGTGTCGTGGCACTTATGATGCCAAACGTACCGCAATATCTGCCGACGATGATTGGTATTTTGCGTGCAGGCTACGTTTGTACGCCTATCAACCCTCTCTATACTGGTCGCGAGCTGCGCCATCAATTAAATGATTCCGGCGCTCAGGTTATCTTTGTGGTTGATAACTTTGCGCAAGCGCTTGAGCAAGTCATTGAAGAGACAGATATCAAGCGTATTGTCCTATCAAAAATGGGCGATATGATGGGTTTAAAAGGTATTTTGGTAAATACCGTTATCCGTCAGGTCAAACGCTTGGTGCCGAAGTACAATCTTAACGATCCTAAATACAACGTCACCAAATTCCCTGATGTGCTAAAAAAAGGCAAAAACTTACCTTTCCAAGCACCAAAAACGGCTTTGCAACACAAAGCTATTTTGCAATATACCGGCGGTACGACAGGCTTGTCTAAAGGTGCGATATTAACTCAGCGCAACGTCGTTGCCGCTGCGATGCAGTCGGAAGCTTGGTTTCGCCCGATTACCTCAGATATTAACGAGGCTTATATCAATATGGTGATGGCGTTACCGCTATATCATATTTTTGCCTTTATGCTGAGCCTGCTCGGTATGCGTTCAGGTTATACCTTTATATTGGTACCCAATCCACGTGACATGCCTGGATTTATCAAGACCTTATCAAAACAGCCGTTCCATATTTTTCCTGCGGTTAATACCTTGTTTAAAGGGTTGCTTGATCAGCCGAACTTTAAAGACTTAGATTTTAGCTCGCTACGTATCTCACAGGCAGGCGGTATGGCAGCGACCGAACAAACAGCAGCGCGCTGGTTAGAGGTGACTGGCTGTCCAATGGTTGAAGGTTGGGGTATGACGGAGTGTGTGGCAGTTGGCACCAACAACGTTATTACTGACCGCAAGTTTAATGGCACTATTGGTATCCCAGGTCCTAGCGTCGACATTATCGTGGTCAATGAAAATAATGAACCGGTCGGCTACAATCAGGCGGGTGATATGTGTATCAAAGGTCCGAACGTCATGTCAGGCTATTTTAATAAAGACAATACCAATGACTTTACCAAAGACGGTTACTTCCGTACGGGCGATATTGTGAGTATGGATGAAAAGGGTTATATCACCCTACTTGATCGCAAAAAAGACATGGTTTTGGTCTCAGGCTTTAACGTTTTCCCTAATGAAATCGAGTCAGTTATGCTTGATTGTAAAGGGATTGTTGAATGTGCAGTCATCGGCATACCTGATGATCACCAAGGTGAGGCGGTTAAAATCTATATCGTGCCTGCCGATAATAATGTCACCAAAAGTGAAATCAAAGAGTTTGCTATTGACAACTTAACGGGCTACAAATGTCCACGCCATATCGAATTTGTCAGCGAGCTACCAAAGAGCAATGTCGGCAAAATACTACGCCAAAAACTGCGTGAAAAACATATGCTAGACAATCCACAAACCTTGTAGCATTGAAGACTTAAAATTTTCAACAGTAATAAAAGCCCGCTATACAAAATGTAGCGGGCTTTTTGTTATTTTAATTTTGTCTGTACTGTTTCTAGCATAACTAGCAAAATATAGTCAAAATATTCTAAAAACGCTACGGTATTGCTGATATCAATTTTTTGTAGCCTCTGTCTGCGCAGGCACAGCAAGCAAGAAAAATTGATATCAGCAGTGCCTGACGTATCTATATTACTTTTCACTCATTATAACTGGCATCAGCTGACCTTATTAACCACTTGTAACGGCAAATGCTTCATGGCTTGACCGACAATCGACCACGGTAAACTTGGTACACAAGCTTCATTTACTCTTGCCTCAATCGCGGCAACAATTGCTGTCGTGCCTGTCTCTGCATCGACTTCAAACGGTAAAGGTTTGGCATTTTCATTGATTTCGGTGCGCACATAGCCTGGATAAATGGTGGACACTTGAATCGGCAGCTTGGTTAAGAGCATATCAGCCCGGATACCCTCTGCTAAATGCGCCAAGCCCGCCTTACTTGCGCCATAAGCGGTCAAATGCTTAGGCAAGCCGCGCATCGCTGACATACTTGATATCGCCACTAAATGACCGCTATTTTGTGCACGGAAGATATTCATCGCCGCTTCACATTGCGCGAGCGCAGAGACAAAGTTAATCTCAACGGTACGGCGGTTGGTATCAAAGCGCCCTTTACCAATACGGCGACTATCACCGATACCGGCATTCACCACCACGCGATCGATATGACCAAAATCCGCTGCAAAGGCATCAAACACTGTAAAAATCGCATCGTAATCGCTGACATCTAAGATTCGATATTCGACACGAATATCAGGATATTGAGCCAATAATTCTGCTTTTAAATTTTCTAAACGCTCGGTACGGCGGGCACAAATCGCAAGGTTATAACCGAGTTTAGCAAACAATCTTGCCATGCCCTCACCCAATCCTGAGCTGGCACCGGTGATTAAAATCGTTTTACCACGTCCAACTTGCTGCTCGTTCAAGCCTTTTAAGTAACGAGCTGGTTGAATCGCACTAAATAGCTGATTTTTACTTTGTTTGGCGCTGTTGGTGACCAAATTTATCAAGGTATTTTTCATGGACTATCCTATCCTGTTGGTATCAATACAAAATGACGTCAATTGTCTATAATAGCGTAAATTTATATAATAAGTTTAGCACTTATACCGTAAACCAAACACGCAATCAATTTACAGCGTCATAAAACTAAAGCATTTTAACGATGCTACTTAATAATTTTAAATCCATAAAAAGCGACTACCTATTTAAAGTAACCGCTTTATGATGTTTTTAATTGGCTTTTTAATGATGGCTTTAATATTTTACCCATTTCTTTTTTATCGCCACGTCACAAAGCGCTTGCCTTCAGAAAACAGATGACTATATTCATTGACAGACAATAAGCGCGTACGCTCATTTTTCATTGTAAGAGACGTCACGCCAGTATTGACCAAGCTTTTATTGATTTGATAAGCGGTTGAACTGCCTTGTTGCAATAACTGCGCGGTGATAGCAGCAATGATACCGCCCGAGGTAAAGACCAGCACTGTATCATCACGACCCAACTGTAAGTTAGCAACTTGCAGACGCACTTGCTCAAGCGCTTGCTTTGCTCGCTCACTAAACTGCACCCAGCTCTCGATATAGTCACTATCGTTATCACCTGCATGCCAGCGCTGCATCGCCGCATCAAACAGCTCAGCTAATCGCGTAGAGGGCACTTCTGCTTGCGCAATCTCAGCTGCAATTGCCGCGCGATTGCAAAAAGCCGGATTGGATTTTATTAACACATCTTTATGATTAAATTCATCAAACTGTGGCAGTACATAGCTATCAGGCTGATTGATATCGATTGCAAGCGTGTAAGGCTTTTCAGTATCAGCCACAGACGACTGATAACGCTCCCAAAAATGCCGTGCTGAGTCTTGTTGCCTAACCAAGCTACCAGTAAAAATCGCATCGATGCGGCGCTGCGTGCTTGCATAGTGTTGACCGAGCATTTGCGCTTGCATACCGCCAAGCTTTGAGAGCTGATCGTAATTTTCTTGTCCAAAGGACGCCTGACCATGACGGGCCAGAAGGATGGTTGTCATAAAACACTGCCTTTTATCATAATTTTTACAAGCCGTTTTAACCTGCCGTTTTCTACAGATTCTCTACAGTTTATTTATAAAGAATAAACAGTTACTCATCTGATGATTGCGGCGCTTTAGCAAAATAGCCTTTTGGCAAAATACCTTTGACCACTTTCTGTACAGGAGCTGGCAATTGCTCAATCGTAGCAGCATCGATACCAATGTCTTTTAATTGTGGTTGCACATAAGTATTGAATAACGCCTCACCTTCGTACTGCGCAATCAGCTTGAGACATTTGGCATGTAGTACATGGACGATGAGCCAAAAGTTCTTAAACGCTGGATTGGTGGTTTGTTTATTATAATAACGATAGTAAATTTGCTGCACGATACCCGCTAAACGGAACAGACCGAACACCTCATAAAACGTCCAATTGTCTATCTTAAGACCCGATTGCTGCAGGTAATAGTCAACCACTTCATCACGGGTCATCATACCTTCTAAGTGCGTTGGCTGACGGCGTGACTGCTGCATAATAATATTGTCATCTTCTTCGACCCAATAAGCCAATGCACTACCCAAATCCATCAAAGGATCGCCCAAAGTCGCCATTTCCCAATCGAGTACGCCAATGACTTTAGTCGGATCAGCAGCATCCAAAATCACATTATCAAAGCGCCAGTCATTATGAATGAGGCAAGTCTTACTATCAGCAGGCGTGTGCTTACTTAGCCACTGACGTACTAAGCCAAAGCTTGGTACGTTTGGCGTTTTGGCTTTGATATAACGCTTATCCCAACCAGTTACTTGGCGCTCGCAGTAACCTTCACCGCGTCCAAGGTTGACCAAGTCAGGATGCTCTTTATAATCGACTTGATGTAAGTCAACCAACGCATCAATGACATTGGTACATAAGGCGCGCGTCTGCTCTACATCTAAATCGATGCCTTTTGGCAAATTGGCACGAGGAATGATACCTTCCATACGCTCCATGACATAAAAGTCCGCACCGATGACATTTTCATTAGTACATAGCGCGACCATTTTTGGCACATAAGGATAAGCATCTTTTAAGGCTTTTTGCACGGTATATTCACGTACCATATCGTGTGCTGACTTAGCCTTGGTGCCTTTTGGCGGACGGCGTAAAATAAGGTCTTGGCTCTTACCTTCGCCTTCATATTGCAGCCGGTAAGTCCAGTTTGAAGCACCGCCAGAGAATTGAGTAACCGTTGGCTCGCCTTCTATATCAACCCCTTGCTCGCGTAGCCAATTGCTGACCGCTTGTGCATCAAGCTCTTCGCCCTCTCGCACTTTGCCACCTTTATCCAAGGCTTTATTAAGTGTTTGATGGTCATTGTCAGTGTTGTTGGCATGATTGTCAGTTGCCATAAGATGTTCCTTATCGTGTGGTCAGTTATTTTTATCAATAATTACAGTGATGAAAAATTCACTATTAACTGATTAATAGTGAATTTTTAGAGATGGTATTTTAACGTTATATTATGATTTAGCAGGTTTCGACGAACGACTAAAACCTTGACGCTTAAGCTCTAGTTTCGCAATCATGGTTTTATGTACTTCATCAGGACCGTCAGCTAAGCGCAATGCTCGAGCTTGAGCATAAAAGGACGGCAACATGGTATCTTGGCAAACGCCCATGCCACCATGGATTTGAATCGCCATATCGACCACTTCTTGTAATACAGTCGGTGCAACGACTTTAATCGCAGAGATTTCAGTGAGTGCTGCTTTGGTACCTTGGGCGTCCATTTTCTGCGCCGCATATAAAGTCAGTAGGCGTGCTTGGTCAATCTTAATACGCGCCTCAGCGATACGCTCAAAGTTACCGCCCAATTGTAGCAATGGCTTACCAAAAGCTGTACGCTGCATGCCGCGTTTGACGGCCAGCTCTAGCGACTTCTCAGCAGCGCCAATACAACGCATGCAATGATGAATACGACCTGGCCCTAAGCGACCTTGCGCAATCTCAAAGCCCATACCTGGGCCACCGATAAAGTGGCTGACGGGCACACGTACATCATTGAAGCTGACCTCACCATGGCCGTGCGGCGCATCATAATCGCCAAATACTTTTAGCATACGCTCAATATTGACACCTGCCGTTTTAGCTGGCACTAAAACCATCGAGTGCTGATGATGACGGTCTTTAGTGTCATCAGGGGTATAGGCCATGACAATCAAGACATCAACCGCAGGGTCACCCAGACCTGATGACCACCACTTGCTACCATTGATGATAATCTCGTCACCATCGACGACAGCTGTCGCTTGCATATTGGTCGCATCACTCGATGCAACATCAGGCTCAGTCATACAAAAGACTGAACGCGTTTTACCTTCCAAAATTGGCGTTAGCCACTTGTCCTGCTGCTCCTGTGACCCATAACGCCATAGCAATTCCATATTGCCACTATCAGGCGCATTACAGTTGAATACGTAAGGGGCAAGTAAGCTGCGGCCAGTCAGCTCAGCAATCGGTGCATAATCGGTAACCGATAACCCCGCGCCTAGCGTGTCATCTGGCAAAAATAAATTCCAAAGACCCGCTTCACGTGCTTGTTTGCGCAAGCTCTCGTATTTTTCTGGCCAGTGCCATTTAGTCCAATCGCCGTCAGGATTTTGCCCATGACAATCCGCCCAAAACTGCGCTTCGATTGGCTCGATATAGGTTTCGATAAAGGCTTTAACTTTGGCATGCATGGCTTGACCATGTTCGGTGGCGGTAAACATTAATGTATCGGTAGACATAGCTGACATCCTTTTCTTTGCTGCTGGTTAATTATTTTCATCACGCTCATATAAAGCTTTTATAAAAAACGCAATGAAATTCTTATAGTGTACGTGCGTATACTCTGTTCTGTATGCCACATTTATAACACAGCGTTTATCAATAAACAGCAAAAAGGCGCGACCCACTAGGACACGCCTTTTACAAAATACAAACAATGCACGATTAAAAAATGCAACGCTAAAACATCATCGACTAGATATTATGATGATATTCAAGATTATTTTAGAATATTCAAGCGACTGTTTAAATCGAAACGTGCCAAGGCATCTGGCAATTTATCAATCGCTATGCTGAGTGTCGCCTCTGCTGCTTGTGACAGCCCTAACTTTTCTGCAAGGGTTGGTTTTTGGCGTGAATGCAGCGCATACACTTCATTATTTTCCATGCGCTCTAAAATATAGCTGTCTGAGGTTTGCAGGCTATCAATTAAATTAAGTTTCAGCGCATCTTCACCATACCAATGCTCGCCAGTTGCGACTTTTGCAACATCCAATGTTGGGCGATAAGTATTAACGAAGTGCTTAAATAACTCGTGTGTTTGTTCAAGTTCTTCTTGGTATTTGGCACGGTCTTCAGCGTCATTTTCACCAAATACGGTCACGGTACGCTTATAGTCGCCTGCGGTAAACATCTCATAATCGACATCATGGTTTTTCAGCCATTTATGGAAGTTTGGTAATTGCGATACCACACCGATAGAGCCAATCACAGCAAAGGGTGCAGCGACGATATTATCGGCGACACAGGCCATCATATAACCGCCGCTTGCCGCGACTTTGTCAACACAGACGGTGAGCTTTAGACCCGCGTCTTTTAAACGGGCCAATTGTGCAGCGGCCAGTCCATAGCCATGCACTAAGCCGCCGCCCGATTCTAGGCGCACCACCACTTCATCGCCTTTATTAGCAGTACTGATGAGCGTGCTGATTTCTTCGCGTAAATGCTTCACCGCCGTGGCTTTGATATCGCCATCAAAATCAAGCACAAAAACTTGTTGCTTATCATCGCTATTATTTTTTTTATTTTTGCTTTTACTTTTTACTTTTAATGCTTGTTTGGCCTTTTTAGCCATGGTTTTTTTCAGTTGTTTAAGCGCCGCTTTACCTTGCGTCGCCTCCATCAGGTCTTCACGACGTTGCTCTTGGCTTTTATTCAGGTGGATAACTCTTAGCTCAACAGGGTTTTTAGAAGGATGAAAAAGCATGAGCGGAATTCCTTGTTAGTTAAAATAGATAATCGAAATTGTTTTAATAAGGTTTTATAAGTTAGCCTGATATGTGCACAGTGGCTAGTATTTTCAAGCAAAATGACAATATTTAACTGACGCTCAATGTTATGGCATGAATACCATAAACAACGATGAACATCTTATAAACACCACACGCTTACACCACGAACCAGTAAGATGCCATATTTGCTGAGCATTGCTGACTCTCAGCGCTTTGTATCGCAACCGCTGGTTGTATAACAAAGGCAGATTAGGCATAATATGTGTTTACACCAAATTTTCTGCAGCCAACGTGATGACCATTTGTCTTATATCGCGTTATTTGTGCTTTTTTAGCTAAAGGCTTGAATTGCACGGCGCTTGTATCACACGCTAGCGGCTGTATTATTGTATTTCGAATTGGGCTGACAACTGGATAATTATATTATGACGCAAAGCACTATGACGCATAGCGAATACCGAGACGAATATTGCGGCGCTGTAACCGAAAGCTTACTTGAGCAGACCATTAGTATCGTAGGTTGGGTACATCGTCGTCGCGATCACGGTGGCGTGATTTTCTTAGACATGCGTGACCGCGCAGGTATCTTGCAGGTCGTCGTTGACCCTGACACGCCAGAAGCGTTCGCTCTTGCTGATGCGGTACGTCCTGAATACGTGCTAAAAATTACCGGTCGCGTACGCCGCCGTTATGAAGGCACTGAAAACGCCAATATGACCAGTGGTCAAATTGAGCTATTGGGCAAAGAGATTGAAGTATTGGCGAAATCTGAAACCCCGCCTTTCCCATTAAATGATGAGAAAACCACGGTATCAGAAGACTTGCGTTTAAAATATCGCTACCTTGATATGCGTCGTCCGCAGATGCAAGAGCGTATGGTTTTCCGTGCTAAAGCCACTTCAACGATTCGTCGCTATTTAGATGACCATGGTTTCTTAGACGTTGAAACCCCTATCTTGACTCGTGCGACGCCAGAAGGCGCACGTGATTATCTCGTGCCTTCACGTACACGTCCGGGTAACTTCTTTGCTTTACCGCAGTCACCGCAGCTGTTTAAACAGTTATTGATGGTGTCAGGATTTGATCGTTATTATCAAATCGCTAAATGCTTCCGTGACGAAGACTTACGTGCTGACCGTCAGCCTGAATTTACCCAAGTCGATATTGAGACTTCTTTCTTAAATGAAGAAGAAATCATGAATATCAACGAAGGTCTTATCAAGCATCTATTTAAAACTATGATGGATGTTGAATTTGAGCAATTCCCACGTATGACTTATGCTGAAGCGATGCGTGACTATGCCTCAGACAAGCCTGACTTACGTATCCCATTAAAATTGGTCGACGTAGCCGATTTAATGAAAGACGTTGATTTTAAAGTGTTTGCCGGCCCTGCGAACGACCCTAAAGGTCGCGTTGCTGCCCTACGCATCCCTGGCGGCGCTTCATTAAGCCGTAAACAAATCGATGCTTATACTAAGTTTGTGAGCATTTATGGTGCACGTGGTTTGGCTTATATCAAAGTCAATGACGCCAGCAACATTAATAACGGCGTCGACCAAGAGTCTGGTCTACAGTCTCCTATCATCAAGAACATGACTGATGACGTATTGGTCAGCTTGATTGAACGTACTGGTGCCCAAAGCAATGACATTATCTTCTTCGGTGCGGATAAAGCCAGTATCGTCAATGACGCAATCGGCGCACTACGCCAAAAGATTGGTCTAGATTTAGAAATGACGACTTGTGAATGGGCGCCACTTTGGGTCACTGACTTCCCAATGTTTGAAGAAACTGACGATGGGAAATGGACGTCAATGCACCATCCGTTCACGAAGCCAAAAGGTTCTGTTGAAGAATTAAAAACCAATCCTGAAGCGGCGCTTTCTATCGCTTATGATATGGTGCTAAATGGCACAGAAGTTGGCGGTGGTAGCTTACGTATCAATACCTATGATATGCAGCAAGCCGTACTCGAAGCGCTTGGTATCGGAGAGCAAGAGGCTCAAGATAAGTTTGGCTTCTTACTTGACGCCTTAAAATTCGGTGCGCCTCCGCATGGTGGCTTGGCCTTTGGTTTAGATCGCTTAATTATGCTCATGGTAGGCGCAGACTCTATTCGTGATGTCATCGCCTTCCCAAAAACCAAAACTGCTGAGTGCCCACTAACCCAAGCACCTGCTGAAGTTGATAGCAAGCAGCTACGTGACCTTGGTATCCGTGTGCGCGAAAAAGCACAGGCTGACACCAACAAACCTGCGCAATAAATAGTCATATAATGCTGAGTTACTTATTATCTGACTGGTTACGTGATTCATCACCGTGTGAACGGTCATGAATCCGTATCATATTTTCAAATTCGTGCCACTGTCTGTCTTGCAGATGCTGGCACGTTTTGTTGCTTGGGTAATATTGCGCCTACCAAATGCTAGCATTATGCGTACTGTCAGTATCAATATGGCACTGATTGCGCCGTCGTTATCTGAGCGTCAAAAGCAAGCCTTAACCAAAGACATTATTTATCATCAATGTTTAACCAGTATTGAGTCTATCAAGAGTTGGGCGATGCCACCTGAATGGAGTATTGCTCAAATTCATGACGTTTATAATAAAGACATTTTATTAGAGGGGCTTGCCAATCCTAACGGCATGCTGGCGATTGTCCCGCATCTTGGTACGTGGGAGATGATGAACGCTTGGCTCAATCAGTTTGGTTCGCCAACGATTATGTATAAGCCTGTTAAAGGCGATATTACCAATGATTTTGTCCTGCAAGGTCGCTCGCGTCTGAATGCGACACTGGTTCCGACCGATGGTAGCGGCGTCAAAGCCGTATTTAAGACCCTCAAACAAGGTGGCTTTAGTATCGTCCTACCCGATCATGTTCCCGATCCATCAGGCGGTGTGGTTGTGCCCTTTTTTGGCATTGAGACCTTAACCAGTACGCTTGCCTCCAAACTTGCGAGCAAGACCAAATGTGCGTTGGTCGGCTTATCCTGCATTCGCCGTGATGACGGACGTGGTTTTGATATTTATTGTTATAAATTAGACGATCCCGCCCTATATGATCGCAATACTGAAACCGCTGCTTATGCGCTTAATCTGGCGATGCAACAGATGATTGAAGATAAATGCAGTCATTATATGTGGGGTTATCGCCGTTTTAAACACATCCCTGTTTTAGACAATCCTTATATCGCTGATAAAGAAGCATTAGCAGCGTTTATTCGTAATCAAAACTCTAAGCATACAAAATCTTAAACTAAGAATAATAAATAGCTGATAATAAGTAAAACAATACCAAGATCTAACATCTAACACTTAAGAAATAATGTGAATAATAGGTGTGTTAATATCAGTCAACGTTCGTATTATTTACATCCTTTTTAAGCCCTAATTTTTTTAACATTCGTTCTTCATTTATATCAATATGAGTGCATGATGGCAACTGACGTAAAGCAAAACTTATCAATAGACTCAGCCCAAGCAGACGGCAAAGACTATGCGCAACGTTATATTATTTGTATGAAATGGGGCGATAAATACGGTGCAGAATATGTCAACCGTCTTTATAACATGGTTAGTCGGCACCTGACTTTAGATTTCCAGATGGTCTGTCTCACTGATGATAGCACCGGCATCGATCCTGCCATTCAGTGCTACCCAATTCCCGAGCTGGATTTGCCAGCGGGCCCTGAACGTGGCTGGAAAAAGCTGACAACTTTTAAGCCAGAATTATATGACCTAAAAGGCGTCGCCTTATTCTTAGACATCGATATCGTTATCGTCGATAATATCGATGCTTTTTTCACTTATAAAGCTGAGTATGAAGACAGCGTCGTCATCATTCGTGACTGGAAAAAGCCATGGCGCATGATTGGTAATAGCTCGGTTTATCGCTTTAACGTTGGTATGGGTACGTATCCTGATTTGCTCGCAAATTTTGAGCGCAACTTCGACAGCATTCGTCAGCAGGTCCGCCATGAGCAGGCTTATCTGTCTAACTATCTGCGTGAGCATCATCACTTAGAATACTGGGATAAAGACTGGTGTGTCAGCTTTAAATATCAATGTATTGCCCCTATCCCTTTTAACTTTCTGCGCGCACCGACGTTGCCTGATGGTGCAAAAATCGTTATATTTCATGGCGAGATTAATCCACCAGATGCCATTAAAGGCGGCGGCGGTAAGTGGTATCGTCATGTAAAACCAAGCCCTTGGTTGAAGGAGCATTGGCAGTAAGCTTTTAAAAGCCTTATTTACTAAAAATTTCTTTCTTAAAGAAGCCATAATAGGTTATATTGCCAAATATATCATTTTCTTTAAGTTCTTCGTGTAGGCTTAGTTTGTGTAAGGAAGCTTGGCCTACAATAGATTCATATTCCTCTTGTTTAAATTTCTTATTCATTTTAGTCTGCAGTAAATGCGGTAGCGTATCATCCTCTGCTGGAAAATTAAAATTGACAACATTCATATCTTTCAATTCATTAATCATTATTTGGAAGAAAAAATAGTGAGGGATTTTCTCTTCATTTTTCCAGAAAAATAATAATAAATCTAATATCACTGAGGATAACTCACTTTTTTTATGTCCATAGATGATACTACTTAAATGTTTAACTTTAAACTCTTCACGCCAGCTGAAATAAAAATGCTGGTCGCCTTTACCCCAATCCTTATTAGTAGAATCAGCATCTCTTGAAAACATAAAAAAATCATACTCTTCGTACTTAGTAGGAATATCATCGGTTATTAGTATTGATGCATCTAACCATATACCTCCATACACGTTTATTAAAGCAACCCTTAATAAGTCAGAAAAGAATACTGGACGAAATTCAGAATTTCTTCTTTTCTCTTTAATAAATGTTGGCAATTCCAGATATTCATCTATATTATCGTCTGTAATACGTATAACCTCGTAATCACCTTTGTATTTATCTACAGATGCAAAACAAAGCTTGGCAGTGTCTTTTGCATCCTCTACTCCTTGTGCCCAGTACTGCCAAATAATTTTTTTATTTTTTAAGTCTTTTTTGGGTTGGATATTATATTTTTCGATCTCACCATTAAAATACGCTTCTATAATATGATGCCAGTATGTGGCTACTTGAGCTTGCACAGGAAGTTCTGAGTATCTAAAACCCCACTCCTTTCTTTTACTTCGAGGTACAAGACCGTTATAGAATATTTTAAAGGGCTTATTACTGATAACGTTAAAGATCTTTTCCATGGTCTATATACCTTTCAGAATTTTGTCTAATTTGGAACGTTTAATATTCAGGATTATTCTTTGATGTATTGGCAGCTCTTTATTAGCAACCAGATAGAGCTCTGAGAAGTACTTATTGTATTGATCATAAGTATCTTTTAACAAATCTTCCTGATGGTTTTTAGCTATTTTATTTAACAGCCCTATATAACGTTTATATGCTTTATACAGTAAATAATGATAACCGTCATCTCTTCCTATTCTCTGATATTTCTCAACACGATAAGTGAAAGCATATAAATAATCATCTACGTATTTTTTGTCGAGATTTTTTAAAATAGACCCTTCACGCTCACGATACTTTATTACAGGCTGTTTTAAATAGCTATATTGGAAACTCTTTAATGAGATATCAGTCATATACAAAATATCTTCAAAATTCAATCCTTCTTTAAACCTTATGTCTTGTATTACCTGTCTTCTGAATACCTTATTCCAAACATGATTACTATTATTTTCAATAATATTATCTAAGAAGCTATTTCTCTTATTGATATAATTTTTATTAGCCTTGCCTATAAAAGCTTTTTTCTTTACCTCTTTTTTCCCTCGTAATGATACATAATCGGCACATAGCACATCCGAGTTCAATTTTTCTATTTGAGACATGACAGATTTATAAGCACCTTCGTACATAACATCATCAGAGTCAATAAACCAGATATACTCTGTTTGCGCCATATCAAAAAGCGCATTACGTGTGGCTGACAAACCTCTATTATGAGTCGCATCGAAGATTTGCACTTGAGGATGGTTTTCAAAACGCTTGATAATAGCTGCACTATTATCTGTCGAAGCATCGTTCATTATTAAAATAGATGCTCTAGTATCGATTTGAGTGAGTATGGATTCTATACACTCTTCTACATAATCCGCTACATTATAAACAGGTATTAAAATACCAATTGTTAGATCTTCTTTATTCATACAACACTCACATTAAAAACTTTATAATAATTAACAGCTTGTTAATAAATTCTGAAATAATTGATAATACGCTTGAGTAACCTGTTTTTTATCATAATGAACTAAAACTTTCTCTCTAGCTGCCGTTGCTAGTGCTTGGTAGTTTGATGGGTTAGATAGAACAGTCGCGATGATATCTGCCAGCTCTGCTGCTGCTCCGACTGGGAACAAGAAGCCATCTTTTTTGTCATCAATCAACTCCTTTACTCCCATTGCAGTACTTCCCACAACGATACAGCCACTTGCCATCGCTTCTAGCACCGCTAGGTTCAGCCCTTCAAAACGGCTCGACATGACAAATACTTTATGTTGCAGCAATAGCTTTTCAACTTCGCTACTGTACTCTATAAAGGTCACTTGTTCATGCAGCTCATAGCGAGCAACCAAATCATGTACTTCTTTTTGGTAACGCTTACGCCCACTGCCAACTAAGGTAAGAGTGGGGTTTATGCCTTTTTGCTTTAACTGCTTCAGTGCTTCAATTAAAGTAACGTGATCCTTACTTTTAGCATATCTTCCCACCATAATCAGATCATGCGACCTTTCATTAACAGGTGCAAGGTTCACACCGCCAAATCGAGTGGTATCAATACCATTTGGGATGGCTTGAATAGGCGCTTTAAGACCCTGCTCAGATAAGACTTGGGCTACGCCTTCAGAGACAGCCACAATTCTAGCAGTTGATTTACTTAGTTTACGGGTTTGGTATAGCTTCCAAGGTGTATAGCGCTCTTTAGAGTTGTGCTCCACTTGTACCAAGCAAGGTACTTGTGCCAATAGCCCTGCCCGTCTTCCCAGTAAATGCTCAGGAAACCCATGCGCAACCAATATATCAGGTCGCCATTGCTCACATAGTTTTTTTAATTCGTGAACGGTCGCAAGATGGGTAGTACCTGTGACAACCTTGTAATCGATACCTTTATCTTCAAGTTCAGCAAGCTTTTCTGGTACGGTCGTTTTTTTACGACGCAGTACTAATAGGTTTTCAGTCGATTCTATTTGATTGTGAGCCTCAACCAAATCAATAGCAACTTTCGTGGCTCCTGAAAAGCCACCAGTGACAAAATGTAAGACTCTCAACAGCTTCTCCATTAATCTATTCAAAGTAAAACCAGACTTAGATAAAAAATAAGATTCTATGACGCTCTCAATTTGAACGCACCTGCTTTAAGAATCGACATGCTAAGCAGCCGTATTTATAGATGGACACCATAGCAAGATGTAGCTTGAAACTAAGCGACGTTATGATACCGCATCCATAAATTATGTGCGAGCTTATCGTTAGTAGTTATAGCGAGCCTATGAACTTGATTTTAAGATACCTATTAGTACCACTCAACAAAAAAAGCTAAGACTTAAAGCAGTCTTAGCTTTTTTATTTCATACAATATGGTTTTAAAAATAAAATGCAGTTTTTAAAATTAATCAATAAAGCTTAACCAATCCATATACTGCTCATTGCGGCCATGTACCACATCAAAGTATAAGGTTTGCAATTTCTCAGTCAGCTCACCACGGCCACCATTACCGATAACACGGTCATCGTATTCACGAATAGGCGTCACTTCAGCAGCGGTACCGGTCATAAAGATTTCATCTGCTAAGTAGAACTCATCACGAGTGATACGGCGCTCAACGACTTTGATACCCAAATCATCAGCAAACTGAATGATAGTACGACGCGTGATACCATCAAGCGCACCACCACCCAAGTCCGGTGTATGCAGCACACCGTCTTTGACTAAAAATAAGTTCTCACCAGCGCCTTGGCAAACATAACCTTGTGGATCCATCAAGATAGCTTCGTCATAGCCATTACGCGTGACTTCTTGGTTGGCCATGATAGATACTGGATAGTTGCTAGATGCTTTGGCTTTACACATGGTCACATTGGTCATGTGATGCGTAAATGACGACGTCTTCACACGGATGCCGTTTTTGATACCGTCTTCGCCAAGATATGCGCCCCAGTGCCAAGCAGCAACCATTGCATTAATACTGTTGTCACGTGATGACAGACCGAGTTTTTCTGCGCCAACCCAAATAAGTGGACGAATATAGGCTTCTGCCAAGTTGTTTTGCTTGACCACATCTTTTTGCGCTTGCTCAAGTGCCGCTGCATCAAATGGTACATTCATTTGAAAGATTTTTGCAGAACCCAATAGGCGATCGGTATGGTCTTTTAAGCGAAAAATCGCCGTACGATTGTCAGCAGTTTGGTAAGCACGTACGCCTTCAAACACCGCCATGCCATAATGCAGGCTATGCGTAAGCACATGAACCTTGGCATCTGGCTGTTCAATCATCGTGCCATTCATCCAAAGCTTACCTTCTTGTGTTGCCATATTCATTTAATAGTCCTTATGCTAGCGCTGACGTCTAACTTTTTTTGTTGAGTGTTAAGTAGATATTTTAATTAAAATTGCCTGCTGACACTGAGTGCCTATTTTTAGATGCAATTTCAGATGCAATTTTTCTAGGTACAAATTTAAGGTGCCAGTGATTATAGCACCGGCACGAGAGGCAAATACAATATTTTAGTTTATCACTGCATGGCTTTTATTCATATACCCTTGAGCACAATGGCTATCAAAGCGCTATGCTTATCGTCATATCATCTGGCCGCATCATTATATGCAGCAACTTTACTCTGCGGATTCTACGCCCATCAGATGTTGCCACTGCGCTTGTACCAGTGCTCGCGTTTCTGTCCATAATGACTCATCAACCAATAACGACTGTTCGGATAATGCCAATTGATGCGTCGCGGCGCGGATGCGTAAGTAAGCATCGGTCAAATCCTGACACACCTGTGCTTCCCAAATACCCAAAGTCGCCATCTCTTCAAAAATACGCACGTTGTCACTCCATTTAGTCAAGCTTGGATGTTCATGCGAATAGGCTAATACCGCAAATTGTGCCAAAAACTCAATATCTACAATTCCGCCAGCATCTTGTTTGAGATGGAACTTGCCCGCTTGCTGCTGCCACTGACTGGTACCCAGATGCTTTTGCATTTTAATACGCATGCTGGTGACTTCGATACGAACTTGCTCAATCGTACGCGGTAATGCCAAAACAGTACGACGAATATCACAAAAACGGGCGGTCACGCGTTTGTCACCGCAGATTGCCCGCGCCCGTACCAACGCTTGATGCTCCCAAGACCACGCTTTCTCAAGCTGATAAGTCTCAAACGCATGACAAGAAACCACCATCATGCCAGCGTTACCCGACGGTCGCAGCCGCATATCGACTTCATAAGCGCGGCCATCACGGGTTTGGGTATTGAGATAAGTCATGAGCTTTTGTGCTAAGCGAGCCGCAAACTTCATACCACTGACTGATTTCTCACCCGTGGTCATGCCCTGCTCTTTTATTTTATGCAAAAACACCAAGTCTAAATCGGATGAATACGACAGCTCCAACCCGCCAAGCTTGCCATAGCCAATGATGGCAAAGCCGCAATCTGCTTCCGTGACCGGATCGCCATCTTGACCAATTGGATAGCCATAGCGTTTGACGATTTCGGCAAAGGCACGTTCAAGCGCGGCCTCGAGTACCACAGCGGCAATATAGGTCAGTGAGTCTGATACTTTCATAATTGGGCGTTCTGCCAACACATCACTGGCAGCCACTGCCAACACTTGGTTCTTTTTAAATAAACGCAGTACGCTCAGTAGCTCCTCTTCATCGTTCGGCTCAACGCGCAATAATTGTTGACGCAATATATCCCGCAGCTCCGGCTTGTCTGGCAGATGTCGATAGCGCTGCTGCAAAAAGGTATCTAATAACACCGGATACTGCGCCAATTCCTTAGCAATCCAAGGGCTGGCTGATAACATCGGAATCAGCTCAACGGTGGCATTGGGGTTTTCTGTAATCATCACCAAGTAAATAGAGCGGCGGCAAATGGCTTCTAGCAAAGTAATTAAGCGTGGCAAGGCGGTATTAGCAAGTTGCTGCTGTTCTTCATGGATAAGTAGCGCGTGTACAATCACAGGATAAGCATCATCCAAACGCTCACGTGCTTCATCGCTCAAATTGGCGACCATTTTTGACTGCCAAAAACCTTGTAATAGCGCACGATTTTCTTCGGTTAATACCGCATTTAAACGCGCAATCTGCTCATTTAACTGTTCAGGCTCAAGCTCGTCATCTTCTTGATCGGGTATCTGCCGTTCGGTGACCATACGCTCAAACGGTACATTGACATGATAACGGTGTTGATTAAGTGTCGCTAATAATCCTGCCCAATCATCAAAACCAAGGGTCAGCGCCAGATTATGCTGCCACTGAGTATCATGCGGTAAACGCTGCGTTTGCTGATCATTAATTGCTTGAATACCGTGCTCAAGGCGACGTAAAAAACGATAAGCCGCTTGTAGCTCTTGATAAGTGCTCTGCTCTAGATACTCAAGCTGACACAGCGCCTGCATCGCCGCCAAACAAGACTTAACTTGTAGCTGCGGATGCCGACCACCATAGATTAACTGAAAGGCTTGGACGACAAACTCAATATCTCGAATACCACCTGCGCCAAGCTTAATATTATCCAAGTCTTCACGCTGAGCCACTTGATTCTGAATCAGAGATTTCATCTCTCTGAGGGCTGAAAAGGCACTATAGTCAACATAATAGCGAAATACAAAAGGCTTAATTAGCGCTTGTATTTCATCATAAAACGGCTGCTCTATATGCCCAACCACGCGTGCTTTGAGCCAAGCAAAACGCTCCCACGCCCGCCCATGTTGAGAAAAATACTTCTGCAATGCTGATAAGTGAATCGCCAAATCGCTGCCATCGCCCCACGGACGCAAACGCATATCGACCCGAAACACAAAACCATCAGCGGTATTATTATCGAGCAGCCTAATAATGCCTTGTCCAAGCCGCGTCATAAAACGCTTATTATCAATACTGCGCGTGCCTTTTGCTTTGTCACCATCCGTTTCACCGCGCGCCTGATGGACAAAAATAAGGTCGATATCACTGGATAAATTCAGCTCATGCGCGCCAAGCTTACCCATTGCCATAATCGCCATGTCATCCACTTGCACATTACCTTTAGCGTTAATAAAGGTCGGTTGCCCATATTGCGCAATCAGCTGCTGGTACGTATAGTCTTTGGCAAATAAAATGCAGCCATCCGCGAACTCAGACAGCTCATCGGTCAATTGCTCAAGCTCAATGACGGCCAAAGCATCTTGCCAAATCCAGCGCATCATCAGTAGCATACGCAAATGCCGCAAGCCGATCATTACTTTGTCTTCATTGGCGAGCTGATAATTCTCATCCAACGTATAATCTTGAATCAAATCATCAATTTGCTGGCGCGTTAAAGTGCTCTGTAATGGATAACTGCGCAAAAACGTCTGGCAAGCGCCCGTTCGACTTTGCCAAACCTGATAAGCAAACTCGCTGGCAGTCTGTAGCACTTGTAGCTGCTCTGGTGTGGGCTGAAAGCCTGTACCACTAGGTACGGTAGATAGCATAACGACGACAACTCCTTGCAGCATAAAGCTATAAAAACCACATGAATTGGAAAAATTATTTTTAGAATATTAAAGCGATTGTACATCTTCTAATTTGTGCGTTTTATAGTAGCATAAATCCTCAATCATGCTACTGACAGCCCTATACTAACTAACAACTGACGAACACAAGAAAATTTCGTGAATAATGCTACAATAGCCAATGCTTAAAAGGCTCAAAAAACTTGATTCTTAAGTGCTTAGTTCTTAAAAACCTTGAGTCTTAAAAAAATTAAGGCATTGCGCTTTTTTCTTCATACTCATTCATCATAAGTGACACCGCGATTATGACGACCACAACCCCGCTATTATTAATTACTGCTGATCCTAGCCATCCGCTGGCACATCTTACGCTACGCTATGCTCGTACTTATCTAGCAAGCACTGACATAAATAATAATGATAAGACCAATAACAGCGACGACCTTGAAAACCCGCCCGCGCCATTGAATGTTTTTTTCTATGCCGATGCCGCCAATATCGCCAATCGATTACGCTGGCAGTCAGCAGACCAGATGAATATTACCCAAGCGTGGCAAAAGCTTGCTGAGCAATATCAATTGGCGCTGCCCGTTTGCGTCAGTACGGCGCTCAGCCGTGGTATTTCAGATGGCGAAAATAGCACTCGCCATCAATTAGATAGCGAAAATCTGGCCGCTGGTTTTAAGCTGGTTGGAATGAGTGAGCTTGCGATGATGATGCAAGGTGACTGTCGTTTAATACAGTTTTAATTAGCATTGGAATTATAGTTCGCTCTGAAAATGACCAGCCTATAAAAAACCAGCTTAGCAATAACGGTTAGCGATACCTCAGATTAGGAATACACCATGAAATTACTCATTCGCTTGCACACAGCTACCGAGATGGCAAGCTATGAAGGCTGCGCGCTGGCTTTAACTTTAGCGACTTTTGGTCATGAGGTGCAGCTGTATTTGGATGCGCCTGTATTTGGCTTTTTAATGCAACCTAACTCACGTCTACATGGCATGATTCAGTCGCTTGAGTTATATGATATGCCAGCTGCTTGGTTACCGGATGATGTGTTTAGCGGTTGGATTACCGGTATGCTACCAGCTGATTTGGCGACGCAATTAACCTTGATTCCAGAGGTTATAAACTCGCAAGATTTTGACCAGATTCTGGTTTTTTAGTAGCAGCTTTTAGTACTATTACCAATCTTCACTCTCAATATTTAGTTTGATATGACAATAAACACAGTAAGCAAGCGGACACGATTATGGCAACTTTATACCAATTACATTGCAGCATGGATACGCTCAGGCGCAGCACAGAACAGATGGCATCGATGTGGCGTGCGGGTGACAGCATCATATTATTAGGCTCAACTGTGGCTTTTATTGACTGGTTTAACGCCTATTTAGGTGACCTTGAGAGCATCGAGATAGAAGATATCGCTGCTATTTATGCCCTCGCCGAGGATGTGGCGCAGCTTAGTGTTGATACAACCGCTAAGCTAAACCTTACTACGAAATTAACCGCTATTTTAAGCGATGATGAATGGGTCGCCTTAACTCAAAATACTCATGTTAGTGGTGCTAAGTTTGATAAAGTGGTGACGATTGCTCTATGAATAATGACAATACAATCATTCCTATCACAGCAGCGCTCAACGTTGAATTAGATCAAGACGGACATTTATGCGACCATACGATTTGGACGCCTACGATTGCGCAGCAACTCGCTAACACTCTAGATGTGACTCTAAATGCTGAACATTTAGCCATCTTGCAACAGGTGCGCGCATTTTTTGTCAAATTTAACCACGCCCCTGCTACCCGCCCGCTGATTAAATGGCTACAGCAAACCCTACCTGAGCATGACATCAGTAATCAAAAGCTCCAGCAGCTATTTAACACTGGTTTGGTCGCCCGTCACGTCAATCGTCTTGCAGGTTTACCAAAACCGCCTAATTGTTTATAAAAAAAGCAGTAAAAAAGAGGTTAAAGAAAATCATTAGTTTAATTCTCTTTAACCTCTTTTTGACGTAACTACCTTCTCTATTTCGGATCATAAACCGTCAAGGTCTCATAACCGATACTGCGACCTTCATCGCCGTCAAACCCTTGCTGTCGCCAGACTTCATACAAGCATATTGCCACGCTATTAGATAAATTTAAACTGCGCGAATCCGCCAGCATTGGTAAGCGTAGCCAATTATTAGCACCAATATCTGCGCGGATATCATCTGGTAGCCCTGCCGTTTCAGAACCGAAAACCAGCGCAACGTGATTTGATGATGGGCTAGTAGTCGACTGATTGTCTGATTGGTCAGTCGTTTGTCCGCTAAAATCATAGTCATAAAACGGTTTGCTAAGCTTGGTTGTAAGCGCGGTAATAATATCGCAACCAGCAGCTTGCAGCGCTTGTTTGGTCATTGCCCAATCGTCATGTACTTGCAGATGGGCATATTCATGATAATCCAAACCTGCGCGGCGTAGCTTTTTATCGTCGAGCTCAAACCCTAACGGTCTAACCAAGTGTAGCTGCGCCCCACTGTTGGCACATAAGCGAATAATATTGCCAGTATTGCTAGGCATCTTTGGCGCTACCAACACGATATGAATGGTCATACGAACTCCGTCAATGGTTTGGACTTTATATTTGGCTTATATAGCAGGCGTAATCAAAAGTTACAGTTTACTGCCAATAATTACATTTTGATACTGTGCTCTGATTTTAACTTTGATTATGATGGCTGTAACGGACAACGAGATGGCTTGAAAACATTGTTATCCTATCTTGCAATGTTATCGTATCCTGCAACCCCTCAGTAAAACTTAAGCAAAACGCTAAGTTTTACTGTTATTACTTATAAAACAACCCTGTCTTTTTTGAGGAAAAAATTATGAAAAAATTGGTTATCGCATCTTTGACTGCTATGTTTGTACTAACTGGTTGCAACACTTTTAAAGGTCTAGGTCAAGACGTTTCAAGTGCTGGTGGCGCTGTAACTGGTACTGCACAAGAAGTACAAAACAAAATCTAAGTCTGAATATTGTTAGACTTATTTTAAAGAGGCTTATCATTTGGTAAGCCTCTTTTTTTATCTTTTGATTTTACAAAAACTCTCTTAAGATTTGATTCAGATACCTTTTACCCAATGCAGTCGGCTGTAAATGCTCATTATCATCTATCAATAGCCCTTGTTTAATGAGCTTATTCACCTCTAGAGCAATACTGTCATAGCTCAGTCCTGTCCGAGCTTCAAATAACGACCACGCCACACCATCATGTAAGCGTAACGCATTGAGCATAAACTCACTGACCAGCTCATCACTCGCAATTGCCTGCCAGCCGACCATTTTTGGCGGCATTGGCGTTTTTAGCATCATAGTTATTATTTGATTTTGCTCACTTGTTTCATTTTGCTTAGTCTCATCTTGGTAGCCCATATAGTCTTTGGGCAGACGTGATTTGCTAAAGCGATAAATACCTGACTCGCCTACTGTCTCCTTTAATGCCTCTTTTGACACCTTCTCCGCAGTCCACTCTTTAATCGCGGCGTCATCAATGGTGACTTTACCGTGAGCACCAGCACCAATAGCTAGATAGTCGCCAAACTGCCAATAATTGACGTTGTGACGACAAGGTTTATCGGACGCGCCTACCCATGCCGATACTTCGTAATTGTTATAGCCCAAACTTTCAAGCAATGCCTGACCCGCTTGCTCGATATCCGCCAAGCTATCTTCATCGGGTAAAATCGGTTGACTGCGATAAAACACGGTATTTGGCTCAATGGTCAACTGATACCAAGAAATATGCGTAGCACCTGCGTCATGTGCCATTTGAATATCGTTCAAGGCTTCACTCATCGTTTGTTTTGGTAACCCATGCATCAAATCCACATTGACGCGCTCAAATCCAGCGCTACGAGCCGCTTTAATGGCAGAGAGCGCTTGGGTTGGATTGTGAATACGCCCCAGTGTGGTGAGCTGCTCAGCAGCAAAGCTTTGTACGCCAATCGACAAACGATTGATGCCTACCTTTAAATACTCCGCAAATGGCGCATGCTCAAGGGTGCCTGGATTGGCCTCCATCGTTACTTCAATGTCACCGGCAAACCTAAAAATCTCGCGCAAACCGTTAAATAAGTGTTGATATTGGGCAATGGGTAGCAGCGAGGGTGTACCGCCACCGATAAATATTGAGCTGACTTCTCGCCCTTGGGTTAACGCTTGCTGCGACACTGCATCGAGTAATAACGCATCAACATACTCATCATACATAGACAGCTGACTATCAATCGGCAGCTCATGCGAGTTAAAATCACAATAAGGGCATTTTTTGACGCACCACGGAATATGAATATAAAGCGCTAATGGAATATCTCTGACATCGAGCGCACTTATACTGTCAGGACTTGTATTGTCATGACTTGAATTATCACGATTAACAGCGCCAAGGTTGTTGGAAAAATGAGACAATTTGATATTTGACATAATCGGACTTATCTATAAAGGGGTAGCTGCTATCATCAGCAGAAAGTAGCGCTAGGATAACGACTGGGCGAGCTAAAGAAAAGCCTAATCATCATAAATTAGACATAAAAACAGTGACACAAACTGGCGTTTAAGCTGATAGCTCATAGCTAGAATACAAAAAAAGCTCAATGACCATATAAGATGAGAATCTCTGATGAGCAGCTTTTAAACTCATCACTATTAAACCGTTATTATTACACTAATAATTTTACAAGGATAAAGACCATGGCCTATTGGCTTATCAAATCCAATCCCCGCTGTTTTAATATGGAAGACTTACAACGTGCGGGCACAGAGATGTGGGATGGCGTGCGTAACTACCGCGCCCGTAACTTTATGCGTGACGATATGAAAGTCGGTGACAAAGCATTTTTTTACCATTCGAGCGCCAGACCTTCTGGCGTCGCTGGCATCGTAACCATTAGCAAGGCCGGCTACCCTGACATCACCCAGTTTCATCCTGAGCATCGACATTATGACCCTAAAGCAACTGAAGATGAGCCGCGCTGGTATATGGTAGATGTGACTTTTGAGCAAGCTTTTACGGATATATTGCCCTTAGCCCAACTTAAATTCTTGCCGGCGCTTGAGGATTCCTTGTTGCTGAGAAAAGGCTGTGAGCAGCTGACCATTCTTCCGCTTGAACCCAAGCATTGGAACACGATTATGGATATGGCAGAAGAGCTTAATCTGTTGCCAGAGAATGCTAGTCTTTGACGCTTACTGTATGGCTTACAACGCCTTAAAATTCAAGAAAAAGTGATGCTTTAGTATTAACAAACACTTCTAGAACGTTGACATCAGACTTAAGCTTGTTTACCATTATTTTTAATAATAACCTGTCGATTCTGCTTACGAATTGACGGGTTATTTTTATTTTAGGGCATCCATTTTTATTTTTATACCTAGTCGGCCTATTGTTACTCAGATTGCACTTGCTCATATTATTTATCGGAGTATTATCGTCGCACCAATCCTATTTTACTGTCTTGCTATTAACTTGTTGATGGCAGCATTTGCTCATCTACAATCATTACCGCAAAGAATAAAAAGTTGCTTATTATGGTTTTCCCATTATTTTTCAGAGATTTTAAAAGTTACAGCTTACGCTTAGGCGTACTCGCACTGCCTATTTTAATTACCCAGTTTTGCCAAGCCGCACTTGGGGTTGTCGATGCCATTATGGCCGGTCAAGTCTCTGCCCTTGACCTAGCCGCCGTCGCTGTTGGTTCCGGTATTTGGCTGCCATTATTCTTATTGGCGACCGGTATTTTGATTGCCACCACGCCGCTCATTGGCGAAGCAATCGGTCAAAACAAACACAGCCAAGTACCACACATCACCCAACAGTCTTTATGGACGGCAGGTGTCATTGGTATTCTCGGTTTTATCATTGTCAATTTAGCACCTAATATACTTGGGGTGATGGGTGTGCCTGAAAACATCCAACCTATCGCTTCTCAATATCTACGAGGTGTCTCATTCGGTTTCCCTGCGATTGCGGTCTATGCGGTACTGCGTAGTTATTGTGAGGCGCTTGGTCGACCAGAGCCTGTGACAGTTATCAGTATCATCGGGCTGCTTGCCGATATTCCGCTTAACTACATTTTTATCCATGGTTTATTTGGCATGCCTGAGATGGGCGGCGCAGGTTGCGGGGTTGCAACCGCAATCGTCCTTTGGATTAATGTCATACTATTAGCGACTTATACCAGCTTTACTAAACGTCAACAGTTTGCCAGTACGCGCTTCTTTTATGCTTTTGCCCGTCCCAATCGCGCTCAAATCAAAAAACTATTAAAGCTTGGTATCCCTATTGGCATTTCTATCTTTTTTGAAGCCAGTTTATTTAGCTTGGGAGCCTTGGTAATCAGCCCCTTAGGCGAGCTTGCAACCGCCTCGCACCAGGTGGCGCTATCGGTAACCTCGCAGCTGTTTATGATTCCTATCTCAGTCGCGATGGCGCTGACGATTATGGTGTCCAATCGCTTTGGTGAGAAAAACCTGATGGCATTACGTCAGGTACAAGCCACAGGCTTGATATGGACGGTAATCATTGCCCTTACTTGTATGCTTGGCATTTGGTTATTTAGACCGCAATTGGCCGCGGCATTTACCGACAATCCCGACGTCACAGCCCAAGCCATGCATCTACTTATCTTTGCCTTAGCTTATCAGTTATTTGATGGTTGGCAGGTCAATGTCGCCGGTATATTACGCGGTATGCAAGACACCACCATACCGATGTGGGTGACGCTATTTTGTTATTGGCTCGTGGCCCTACCACTTGGCATTTATCTGGTGCGCTTTACCGACGTTGGCGCGCAAGGTTTCTGGATGGCACTTATCACCGGCTTATTCCTATCTTCCATCTTGCTTACCGTACGTTTGCGCTATCAGCAAAAACGCTTAACCATGATGTGGGCTTAATGCTGTCATTACCTTTATCCAATCGTAGCGTCTAGTAACCATTACTAGCGCTACCTTGTCACATAGACTATGATAAATCATTAAGTATTTCTTACTCTATAAGATAGCTTACGTCATAATATGTAAAAAAACTCAGTTAACAACTGTACATCGATTGCTCATTGGCGTGAATATAGGTATCATTAGCAATTACCAACACAATATTTAGTTACACTATTTTCTCGAATTTAGTACAAGGCAAAATTGAAATTATGGATATTGAAAAAATACGCACCCTGATCGCACTCATGGAAGAAAGTGAACTGGTTAATTTAGAAATCAGCTCAGACGACGAACATATTAGCTTAACTCGTCACTATGATGCGCCTGCACCAACGATGATGGCCGCTCCTAGTGTTGGCGCTGCGCCAATCGCTGCTGAAGCCACAGCTGCTATCAAAGCTGGTAGCGTTGAGACATCGCCGATGGTTGGTGTTTTTTATTCAGCCCCAAGCCCTAACGATCCACCGTTTGTAAAGGTTGGACAAAAAGTACAAGCGGGTGACACGCTTGGTATTATTGAAGCCATGAAAATCATGAATCCTCTTGAAGCGACTCAAAGCGGTATTGTGGATGAAATCTTAGTAAATAACTCTGAAGTTGTGCAGTTTGGTCAGCCGGTCATACGCTACAAAGCGTAACGCTATTTCCAACTTTTACTTTGTAATGATTGAGACCTCGTTATTATTGATACGGCATCAGCGCTCAATTTACCTAAATGAGTTGTATCGTCATTTATTTTTATGATGTCTAAAATAGCGACTTTATCAATGACTGCCGCTTCAACAAGGATGACCCCATGATAAAAAAACTGCTCATCGCCAATAGAGGTGAGATTGCCCTACGTATCGTTCGAGCTTGTAAGGCGCTTGGCATAGAGACTGTCGGCGTCTATTCTACCGCTGATGCAAATTTGATGCACTTACGCTTTGTTGATGAAGCAATCTGTATTGGTAAACCTAATGCCAACCAAAGCTATCTTGATATCAATACGATTTTGACCGCCGCTGAGATTACTGGTGCTGACGCCATTCACCCTGGTTACGGCTTTTTAGCTGAAAATGCTGAGTTTGCTGAGCGTATCGAAGAAGCTGGATTGACCTTCGTTGGCCCTAACGCCGATCATATCCGCTTAATGGGCAATAAAGTTTCTGCCATCAATGCTATGAAAAAAGCAGGTGTGCCAACGGTACCCGGTTCAGTGGGTGCGGTGACCATGCACAATGCGGAAGAGCAAGCACGCAACATTGGCTTTCCGCTTATTATTAAAGCAGCTGCAGGCGGTGGTGGTCGTGGCATGCGCGTTGTTGAGCGCTTTGAGGAAATTATTGGTCAAGTGCAAGCGGCAAAGCAAGAAGCTGAATTGTGGTTTGGCGACGATACGGTCTATATGGAGCGTTATCTACAAAATCCGCGCCACGTAGAAGTACAGGTACTTGGCGACGGCAATGGTAATGCGATTCATCTTTATGACCGTGACTGCTCTTTACAGCGCCGCCATCAAAAAGTATTAGAAGAGGCCCCTGCCCCTGATATCCCTGATGATGTACGTCAGCCTATCCTCGATGCCTGTGTCAAAGCCTGTAAGCTGGTCAAGTATCGCGGTGCTGGGACATTTGAGTTTTTATTTGAAAATAATGAATTCTTTTTTATCGAGATGAATACCCGTGTACAGGTTGAGCATACCATCACCGAGATGATTACAGGTATCGATGTGGTCGTTGAGCAGCTTAAAATCGCAGCGGGCTACGGCTTATCGTATCGTCAAAGCGAAATTGAGGTTCAAGGGCATGCAATTGAATGTCGTATTAATGCTGAAGATCCAGTGACCTTTATGCCATCACCCGGTACTGTCACTCAGCTGTACTCACCTAGTGGCGCTGGCGTTCGCTTTGATTCACATCTCTATCCCGGCTATGAGATTCCAAGCTACTACGACTCACTCATTGGCAAGCTTATCTGCCATGGTCAAACGCGTCAGCAAGCAATCTCTAAAACCTTGCACGCACTTGATGAATTGGTGATTGAAGGTATTAAGACCAATATACCGATGCATCGTGATGTAATTTTGGCTGATGATAAATTTGTCCATGAAGCACAAAATATTCATTATCTTGAAAGAGAGTTATTAACAGCCAATAAAGACAAGGCTGATTCATAGTCTGTCTAAATGCTATTGTTTTACAAGAAAATTAATAAAAAAACCGCTATCCAAATAGATAGCGGTTTTTTATTGTGTCAGTACTTTATAAATGACATTTTTAAATTTTATAGATAACAATTTACAGACGACAGTTTATAGACGACAGTTTATAAATGATAATAAAATATTATGGTAATACTCTAGTAAAATTCATAAAGCATTCGGTACCATCAGGGTCGGCACACCACTGCATTTGATTACCGTCATGGTTTAAAAACGCAATCAGCGCCTCATCAGTCTGATCTATCTGATTGCCTGAGCAATCTACCTCATTGTTGTCATAAACTGTTTTGAGAGCAATAATCGGCAAACCCTCTTCGCGGTGGGTGACTAGGTAGCGACCATAGGTCCATTCTTTACCGCTGACCGCCCACATCTCATTATCCGCCGCAAAGTTATATAACTCACGGCATTGATTGGATTTCGCTGCTGAAGCCATCAGTTTTTGACTGCTGCTCGACTTTATATTAACGATACGTTTTTCATCTTGGCTCAGTAGTCCATCTTTTGTATCAGCGCTTACTTTTGGCTCAGCACTTTTTGCTTTTTGCTGCTTGGACGCCGCTTGTCTGGCCTCCGCTTCTTTAGTCATTGTGATACTACTGTCTAAATCTATCTCCCACTGTCCGGCAATGGCGGGACTGATATGCGTGGTAATCGTGGGCTTACTAACGACTTCACCATTCGCTGGCAGTGAAGCTAAAATAGATGCCAATGTAAATGAAGCAAATGATATAGGTTCCATAATTAACCTTGTTTTTCTACTATTATAATAATGAATGATATATACATTAGCGTAAGTCTTAGACACCAAAAACACAAGTAACATTATGCTATCACTCGTAAAGACGTCGCTAAGCACGCATTCAATTATCATGATTTCAATATAAAAAGGTACTTTTAAAATAGCGTTCGGCTAAGTTAAATTCTTACATAAAAAATAACGCCATGGCTGATTTGCTGGTTGCAAGAGCCATGACGTTATAGATTGCTGTTTTAAATGAACTGTCTTAATGCTAAGACCATTTTAACATTAATAGTATAAATTTTATTAAGCAGCAGCGGTATTTACTGCCTGAGCGAAGGCGGATAACGCGCCTTTAAGCATGGCCGATACGGTACTGCTACAAGTGCCAATGCCTGAATAAACTTCACCATCGACATTTAGCTGAATGTAAGCGGCAGCATTGGCGTTGGTCTTGTTATCATTATTGGTATCATCATCGATGCCATCACCGCTATTATGCTGCGGATTAATCGCATGCTCAGCGTAGTTGATGACATGGATAGATTTACCCGTATGCTGGGCGAGTCCGTCTATAAACGATGATAAAGGACCGTTACCCGTACCATCAATAGTAATAGCGTCGCCATTCATCTGTACTTGACCGTTAAAGTACACCTCACCGCCTTTATTATTGACGCTATAATCTAGAAGCTCAAAGCTGCCTTGCTGCAAATAAGTGTCTTCAAAGGTTTGTAAGATTTCATCGTTCTGCAATTCACGGGCCGCGCTTTCCGCTTGTTTTTGTACCACACCGCTAAAGTCAATCTGCATCCAGCGTGGCAAGTTAAAGCCATAGTTACGCTGCAAGATATAAGCAACGCCGCCTTTACCAGACTGGCTATTGATACGTACCACGTCTTGATAGCTGCGACCGATATGCGCCGGATCAATTGGCAAGTACGCCACGTCCCACACATTTTCGGTCTGCTCGGCATGCTTTTCATTATAATCGAGGCATTTTTTAATGGCATCTTGATGCGAGCCACTAAAGGCGGTAAAGACCAACTCGCCAACGTACGGATGACGAGGATGAAGTGGCAAGTTATTACACTCGCTCACCACCTGTACAATCTCACTCATATTACTAAAATCAAGCTCTGGATCGACCCCTTGGCTAAACAAGTTCATTGCCATGACCATGATATCCATATTACCGGTACGCTCACCATTACCAAGCAAGGTGCCTTCAATACGATCGGCACCAGCAAGCACGCCAAGCTCAGCCGCCGCTACCGCACAGCCACGGTCATTATGGGTATGCAAACTGATAGTCACATGCTCACGTTTGGCAAGATGGCGGCAGAAATACTCAACTTGGTCGGCAAATACGTTTGGCGTTGACGCTTCAACCGTCGCGGGCAAGTTTAAAATCACTTCTTGACCGTTTTCAGGCTTCCAGACATCACAAACCGCATCACAGACTTCGACCGCATATTCCGTTTCAGTTTGGCTAAAGCTTTCAGGTGAATACTGGAATACCCATTCTGTTTCCGGATATTTGGCCGCGTATTCGACCAATAAATTCGCACCGGTAATGGCAATCTCTTTAATTTCAGCTTTATTTTTACCGTATACTTTTTCGCGTTGGATACGGCACGTTGAGTTGTAAACATGGACGATGGCACGCTTCGCCCCTTTTAATGATTCAAAAGTACGGGCAATCAAATGCTCACGCGCCTGCACCAATACTTGCAAGGTGACATCAGCAGGCACATGGTTTTCTTCGATTAATTTGCGCGCAAAATCAAACTCAACTTGTGCCGCTGACGGGAAACCAATTTCAATTTCTTTGAAACCAACATCAACCAAGGTTTTAAAAAAGCGCATTTTTTGTTCAATCGTCATCGGATCAATCAGCGCCTGATTACCATCACGCAGGTCCACGCTTGCCCAAATTGGTGATTTCTCAATCGTTTTGCTCGGCCAAGTGCGATCTGTCAGCACAGGTGCAAACGCAAATGGACGATATTTACGAAAATCGAAAGCGGCATTTTTTGGGGTAACTTTTGCAGAGGTGTTGTCTGCATGGCATGTTGCTTGATTAGGCATAATCAATCCTTAGATAACATAAAGAGCTGAGTTGAAGTGTAGATTTTAGCTGGGCAACTAATGACCAAATCATTCTTTATCATACGAGATAATAAAAGTTTATGCCATTATAATAACAAAGTTTCTGTGTTAGAAATCAGCTTTATTTCACCAAAATTTATAGTAATTTAGTGAAAAAAGGCACAATTATGATTATAATTGCTTTAATTCACCAATAAGGCGATATTCGATGTTAAATAACCATACGGAAAACTCTTTATCAATAGATATTGACGATACCGACAAACAGATATTACGCTTATTACAAACCCAAGCACGTATGAGTATTACCGAGCTTGCCGAACGGGTTAACTTATCGGCGACCCCTTGCGCGCGCCGCATCAAGCGCTTAGAAGATTCAGGCATCATCACCGGCTACCATACCCAGACCGATGCACAAAAACTCGGTTACCCGCTGGCGGTATTTATCGCGATTAGTATGGATCGCCATACTGCAGATCGCTTTGAGCTTTTTGAAGAAAAAATTCAAAGTTTCGATGAGGTGATTAGCTGTAGTATCGTCACCGGTCGCACTGAAGACTACTTAATTAAAGTGCGCGTACGCGATATGGCGCATTATGAGGAGTTTTTATTGCATAGGCTCAATCGCATCGAAGGCGTCGCCCAAGTGCATACCAGCTTTGAGCTACGAGAAGTATTTAGCCGTAGCGTGGTTTAGTTTGACGGTTGATGTGGCTGTGGCTTTTACCTTTATTTTAATTCTAGTTATCAATTAAACGAGGACTGCCGCTGAGTTTGACGCTGAAAAAAGAAAACTAAAACCAACCCTAATAATAAACCACTAGCTGCGACCAATAAACCGGCGTTAAAATTGTCCTGTTTTCCTGCCAGCGCCACTGTGACCAGCGGCCCTATGAACTGGCCTATTGCATACGCTAAAGTTGCCAGCCCGATCAATAAATTTGAGTAAGCGGGATTGATATTTTTAATCAAATTAAGCGTCATTGACACCATACCGACAAAGGTTAAGCCCAAAATCACTGCATTACCGTATAAGCCAATAGCACCATCAGACCATATTGGCAAACACATACCAAACGCTTGTAATAAGGTCAAACCCATCAAGGTTTTGGTCTCGCCAATGCGCTTGGCAAGCGCGCCCCAAATAGGGTTCGATAGCATGGCAAAGATACCTACCACGAGCCAAATCAGTAACCCTGCATAGCTTTGTGTGGTGAGCCGCTGCGTTGCCATCACCGGCAAAAAAGTCGCTGAAGTAATATAACCAAACCCCGCCAACACATAACTTGCCGACAGTAATACAATCGCCTTGGTATGACCTGCCACCGCTTCATATAAAGAACGTTTAAAATTAAGATAAGTTTGCTGTATGGCTAGGCGCTGATAACTGTGGTTTAATTTAACAGGCTGTGATTTAACAGGCTGTAATTTAAGGGATGATAGCTTAGAGGATTGTCGCTTAGGGAACTGCAAGTTAGAGGACGATAATTTAGATGATGATAAATCAGGTGAAATCAGATTTTGCGGTCTAATGGCATAAAGCAGCCATAATAACGGTAGACTAATAATCCCTGCTGCCAACCAAATGATATCGAAATGATAGCCGAGTGTTAATAACCACCACGTCAATATGGCAGAAGCGCTGATACCGACCCCAATACCCGCATAATGCAAGGCTGAGAGTACCGAGCGGCGCTCATGACTAAAGCTTTGAATCACTAGCGATGAGCTTAAAATCATCGCCACCCCACTGGCGATACCAGATAACAAGCGGATGACATACCAGCTATTCAACGACAGATTTGGCAGGACCAATAGCATGGTAGTAACGATACTGACTGCTGTCCATGCTATAAGCATTTGCCATGTCAAACGTTGGGGCACAAACATCGCAATCAGCGCGCCAATAAAATAACCACTATAATTGACCGAGGCCAGCCAACCTGCAATGACCGTCGATAATGATAATTGTGTCATAATATCAGGTAAGGTTGCGGTAAATAAAAACCGCCCAAACCCCATAACCACCGCCAGACAATATAACCCTATACAAGCAATCGCCGTTTGATTGGTAATAATAGTAGCAGCACGGCTTTTAAAAGCAGTCATCATGACAGAGCCATTTTGTGGCAAGAAGCACACAATCCTTTGTGTTAAAAGCAGTGATACATAACCAATTAAAAATAGAATAAAACAGTTCTAAATATAACGCTTACTACTATCATGTACTTACTATTAAGAGATATTTCGGCTTGGAGGACTCGCCTGCTCGGCTGTTTCTGCTTGACCTAGCATTTGCACGCGCTGATCGCTAAACATATCCATATCGGGAGCAAGTGTACGCATAAAGCGGTCAAAATAGAGCATTTGCTTGGTCAATAAAGCAAAGTCACGTGGGAAATGAATACCATGACGCTTGCCGACCTCAACAATCTCTAACATCATTTTATTTAATTCATCGGCCTGCTCTTTGCTATTGAAAGGCACGCCGCTGGTAAAGGCTTTGTCTTCTGCCATAATGGTTTTCATCATACGCTGCAAATCATTGCCCAATGCCGCGACGTCAACTTGGTTGCCGCCATGGGTCATCTCCATATCAATCATATGGCGCGCCATTGCTTGATAATCGCTGTCTTGCATCGCTTGCATCATACCCATACAAGCGCGCCAGCTCTCAGCTTTTAATTTACCCACGATACCGAAGTCCAAGAAACCAATACACCCATCGGTTAATAGCATCAAATTACCCGCGTGCAAATCCGCATGGAAGCTATTACAGAGCATGAGACTGGCAAACCAGGTATTCAAAGTATCCGCCATCACTTGCGCAGGGTCATTACAATACTGACGCATAACGGATTCATCTACCATAGAGACGCCGTATAAGCGGCTCATGGTCAGCACACGCTTGGTGGTCAGCTCTTCATAGACGGTCGGCGCGACGACGCGTGTATTTCCTGATATTGCTAAAAACTGCTGGAAATCACGAATATTTTGCGCTTCAGCGATAAAGTCCGTTTCGGCAAGCATACGCAAACGAATTTCATCGATAATAGGCGCAATACTGGCAAAGCGCATCGAAGGCATTAGTAGCTCAACCAATTTGGTTACGCCATGCAAGACGCCCAAATCCGTTTGCATAATGGTTTCAACGCCCGGTTTTTGTACCTTTAGCACCACTTCATCACCATTATGCAAACGCGCGGCATGTACTTGGGCAATAGAGGCTGATGCTAACGGTTTTGTGTCGATATGAGCAAACATCTCCTCAAGCGTCAGGCCATCAACGGCCAGCTCTTCTTTTAATACCTGTTCAATATAAGCATAGGATAATGGCGTCGTTTGATCCAAACAGCTTTGGAATGCTTGAACATATTCACGCGGGAACAATGACGGCGTACTGGCGATAAACTGCCCAATTTTAATGTAAGTCGTACCTAATTGTTCAAAGGTTTCCTTTAGCAGCATGGCATCAGGTTTTTCACCCTTTGCAATTCTAAGCGCTGACAAACCAGCAACGCTTGCGGTTTGGCGAACACGATTAACGACATTAAAGGTATGCTTTAATAAATGCGGGCGATGAATTTTCATAAGAAACAACTATGGTAATAAAAAGGAGATTATGAGGATACAGAGACTGAAATGGTTAAGTATTTGCTAATCTTTAGTACAAATCGGACAATGCGCATCTTTGCGATAGCCCATCAGCCGTTGCTGCATCTGGCTACCATCCCATATTAACAGCTTGTTTGTCAGTGGATTTTTGGTTAATCCTAGATATTGCAGCGCAGCATTGGCTTGTAAGTTACCCATGATAGCTGTCGTGCTGGCAAGCACCCCTGAATTGGCACAGGTACGTTCATCCGCCTCTGCATCAAGTACCACAGAACCAAAGACGCAATGATAGCAGCCTGTATCCAAGTGCGGCTCATATAATGCCAACTGCCCTTGCATCGCTATCGCTGAAGCGGATAACAACGGAATCTGATAACGAACACTAATGCGATTGATGATATCTCGGGTGGCAAAATTATCAGTACAGTCTAAAAGCAGGTCAGGCGTGCCAGATGCCATATCAAGCAGCTCATAAGCATTGTCTTCACTCAATCTTGCCACTGTACCGCGGGCACTAATCAGAGGATTAATTTTGCTGAGCATCTGCGCGGCTGTAAGCGCTTTAGGTTTGCCGATATCTTCAGGTAAAAATAGCGTTTGCCGTTGCAGATTGCTGGCTTCAATCATGTCATCATCTATTAGATGCACTTGCCCCAATCCTGCCCGCACGAGCGTCTCAGAAGCTGGGCAACCAAGACCGCCTGCGCCAATCATAACGACGCGCGATGCTTTTAAGCGTAATTGAGCATCGATATCCCAGCCATCAAGCAATATCTGCCGTGCATAACGCAGCAGCTCTGCATCCACTAGCTGCCCTGTTTCTTTTGACTGCGTCATACTTTCCACCACAATTTTTCACCACGATTTATAATCAAAAAACGTATTACTAAAAATACCTGCTATTAAAAACACTATTATTAAAATAATGGGGGTCTAAAACCCATTCACTACAATAGCCCATTATGACAGCTGACCCAAAGTCACCCTATCATTACCACCAAAGTCCTGAACCGTATGGACAGAATCAAAGCTATTGTCTAAAAATAGCTGACGAGCCGCTAAACCTTGATCAAAGCCATGCTCAATTGCTAAAAGCCCACCTACATTCAAATGTTGCGGCGCCTGCTGGACAATATGCTCGATATCGGCAAGTCCATGATTGGGAGCACTTAAGGCGCTAATCGGCTCGGCAACTAATCTTGATAAATGCTCATCTTCTTCATCAATATAAGGCGGGTTAGACACAATCACATCGAATAATGGCTCATCCTGAGTAGCCAGCGCGTCATACCAACTACTTTGGATAAACTGGATATCAGCAAGCTCATTTACCATTGCATTGTGCTTAGCGACTTTTAACGCCTCTAGCGATAAATCAACGGCAACCACTTGCCAGCTCTCTGTTGAACTATTTTGACAGCTTTGTTTTAACTCATGTGCTAAGCTGATCGCAATACAACCTGAGCCAGTGCCTAAATCTAACAGCCGCTTTGGTTTTTTATTATTATCGACACTTTTCGGTTGAGAGTTTATCCACGTTAATACTTGTTCAATCAATATCTCAGTATCCGGTCTCGGTATTAACGTATGCTCATTCACCTTAAAGTTCAGCGACCAAAACTCTTGCTGTCCCGTTAAATAGGCCAAGGGTGTACCCTGCTGCATCTTAGTCACACCCGCATGAAATTGCTCAAGCTCGCTATCGGTCAGTTGATAGTTTTCATCAGTAATTAAAAATGAGCTTGGCTGCTCAATGACAAACAACAACCAATCAGTGAGCCAAAACAAGGGCAAATGACTGCTTGCAGCTGCATTCGCCAATTGCTGAATCTGCTGTTTTATTTGACCAATGGTAGGTGCTGTCATAAATAACTCGTAAAATTACTGTTTACTAAATAAGCTTGTCGAACTGGTTATATTTTATTGTCTTAGCTACTCTGATGCCCGTGGTGGCTCTTTGGTATCCGTTAGATTTGGATTGGCTTTGGTTAACTTATCGCCAATACCTTTGCCGCCTTCACCATCGCCATTATTGTCATTGTCGCCATAAATATCATCGTTATCACCAATGACGATATGTTTATCGACAAAGTAAATCAGCGCTAAAATTGGAATACCAATCGCAAAGGTAAAAATAAAGAAGAACGGATAGCCCATACTATCTACAATAGAGCCTGAATAGCCACCCATGACCTTAGGAATAAGCGTCATTAACGAAGAAAAAATAGCGTACTGTACCGCGGTAAAACGTATAGAAGTCAACGCCGATAAAAAAGCAATAAATACCGCGCTAGCAAGACCTGCGGCTAAATTATCAAAAATCACCGCCATATACATGATGGGCAAACTGCCCGGATTATAGGTCAGCACCACAAATAATAAATTGGTCGCACAAGCGAGAATAGCGCCAATCATCATCGCATGCATGATACGAAAACGCTGCGCCAACAGCCCACCTAAGAAACCACCAGCAATGGCCATAATCACGCCAACCAATTTTACCGCATTGGCAATATCGGTTTTACTAAAGCCCATATCTTGATAAAAGACGTTTGATATCACCCCTGCCACAATATCTGAGATGCGGTACAAACCAATCAGCGCTAATAACAATAATGCCTTTTTACCATAGCGTCTAAAGAAATCTAAAATCGGCTCAATCCACGTCGCCATCGCAATTTCTTTTTTGACTAAACCTACTTTTACTAATGCATAACCTGCTGCCATTGCTGCGGCTAAGCTTATCAGTAAATGCAATGTCTCACTAATGAAGCTGACAAACACGCCTTCAAACTCTGGCAGACCTTGCCCTATTAAGACATAGGCGGCGATAAAGGCGACGACCGCAAACACAAACAATAAAACCAATCTGACATAATCTTCGCGCGTTTCCGCCACCAATGGCGCTTTATTAATAATTTTGGGTTGATTGATCATAAAGTACAACAGTAGCAGCGGCGCACACACCACCAACGCTATAAAGTAGAACTTAATACTGGGCATGGCCATCAGCGGTATCAGCGCAATGCTACTATCAAAGACCTTGTTAATAAGGATATTGATAAGGTATATAACGCCGAACAATAAAGCGGGTATTAATAGTAATGCTGAGTATATTAAGAAAACTTTAAGATTACTTTTTTGCTTATGACTTTGTAAAATCTCAGCAGTTGGCTCATAACTGGCAAAGGTGGTCAGTATACCCAAAGTCATCACCCCAGCCATAATATAATAGGTATTGCGCCACGCTTCATAACTATAAAAGCTTTCCGTCGAGCCAAAATAATCTGCTAAATATAGTGCGCCTGCCCCAGCCACAATCATACCAACGCGGTAACCTGACACATAAATAGAAGACAAAATAGACTGCATCGATGGCGGTGCCAGCTCAATTCGATAAGCATCAATAACGATATCTTGGGTAGCAGAAGAAAAACCCAGCAAAACCGCCGCACCCGCCATATAAACCAATACGTCTTCGCTAACAGGGTTGACCGTCGCCATCAAAAAGATAGCCAATACAATAAGCAGCTGTGACACCACCATCCAACTACGGCGACGACCCAACCACTTGGTCAAAAAAGGCACTGGCAGGGCGTCGATTAATGGCGCCCAAATAAACTTAAATGAATATCCCAATGCTGCCCAACTGAACATGGTGACGACACCGCGGTCAATGCCTGCTTCTCTTAGCCATAATGACAGACTGGAAAAAATAAGCAAAATGGGAATACCGGCTGAAAACCCTAAAAACAGCATGATAATGACACGTGGGTCTAGATAAGCTTTGGCGGCTTCTCCCCATGATTTTTTGGTAATCGGTTGATCAGGCGTTACAGGTTGGACAGCAGACATAATAACTCACCAAAACTTGAGACAAAAGAACACAACTGCGCACAATTTTTATCAATCATTTCTTATTGATTATAGATAAAAAGGATGGATAAAAATTGCTCAGCGTTGCATAAAACTATCATTAGCGCAAAATTGAATTATGGTACTTGAGAACGCTAACCTTGACTAGATGTTTTTGCATTAACTTAATAACCACAGCATTCGGCCACCTTATTTATTTCATTACGGTAACGTCGTGTATCAAAAACTCACTTAAATATTAAAAATGACTTTCTCTAACCGTGTCTTGTTTTCAAATCAACTTGTCCATTTAAGTTAAATAAACCACTCTATATTCCTAATTAACATAAATTCATAGCTATTTATTATATACAAGAATAATAGCTTTGATTTACACTGGTGACTTACTGAGTATTTGTACGTTTTTATTTTTATATACAGACAGGGTTTGTATATTTATACAATAGGGTTAAGTGATGGCAATCGACGTAGTGGTCAATCAGCGGCATCTACAAATCCAACTGAAGCAGTTGGAAACAGTGTGGCATACGGTAATTAATGGCTATAATTTAAGTCAAGCAGCAACTGTGCTGCATACCAGCCAATCGAGTCTATCAAAACATATTGCAGCACTTGAAAACCAGCTTAAAACCGAAGTGTTCGTGCGCCAAGGCAAACGCCTGACGGGTCTGACGACCATGGGCACAGCACTCATGCCGCACATCGAATCTATCTTTGCTGAAATTCGTACCATTGAAAACCTCAGTCTGGATTTTAATAATCCCAATATTGGCACGCTAACGATTGCCACCACGCATACGCAGGCGCGTTATGTATTGCCAGAAGTGGTCAAAGAATTTAAAGAGCGCTTCCCCAAGGTTAATTTAATCCTGCAACAGGCAGATCCTGAAACCATCGCCCAGATGGTCATTCGCGGGCAGGCAGATATTGGTATTGCCACTGAATCGTTATTACACAATAACTATTTGCGTTGTTACCGCTATTATGACTGGACGCATCGGGTCATTGTACCAAGCGACCATGAGCTTGCAGGATTGGAATCGATTGATTTACCAACGCTTGCCAGCTATCCGATTGTGACTTATCACGGCGGCTTTACGGGACGCGGCGCGATTGATAAAACCTTTAGCGATGCAGGCCTTGAGCCTGATATCGTACTCGCCGCCCTTGATGCCGATGTGATTAGCACTTATGTTGGATTAGGATTGGGTATTGGTATTATCGCTGAAATGGCATTTGAGCCAAGCCATTATCATAATTTAACCGCCATTCCTGTCGATCATTTTGGGCGTTTTACCAGTTGGATGGCGGTACGTGATGATGCAGAAATCCGTCAATACGGACGCGCCTTTATGGAGCTATGCCAAAAGCAATTTAGTCAGTAGTTATTAACTGAGCCAGTAGCTTTTTAAGGAGTAGCTTTTTAAAACTCAGCGCTTAAGCAATTCGTAATAACTTCAAGCACTTAGCTTAATCATCGTTTTTCTCATAAATACAAACGGCACCGTTCTCAATAGATAGCGGTGCTTTTTTGCTCTTATATACGCCGCAAATTATTATGATTTGTTACTATCTTAAGTGCTGACCTTTATATTTTCTATAACTGCCCCATCATATGAGCTATTGAATCATCAGCCTGCTTTTCATTCCTGATATTTAAAAACTAACTATAAAAACGTCGTTACAAGGCGACAACTTAAAAATAGGTGAATCATGAGCAACACAATTCCATTATCATTTTTAGATTTAGCACCCGTACCCGAAGGCAAAACCATCGCTGAAGGCATTGCACAGACAGTTGCTATCGCTCAGCAAGCAGAGAAATCCGGCTTTAACCGTTATTGGATGGCCGAGCATCACAACATGCCTGGTATCGCTAGTGCAGCGACTTCCGTGCTGTTATCGCACATCGGCAGTCAAACCAAGCGCATACGCATCGGTGCAGGTGGCGTCATGCTGCCCAATCATGCACCGCTGGTCATTGCCGAGCAGTTTGGTACCTTACAGGCGTTATATGGTGACCGCGTAGATTTAGGTCTAGGGCGCGCACCGGGTACGGATGGTGCTACCTTTCAAGCGTTGCGTCGTCAAATGCAAGATGCCGATCGTTTTCCACAAGATGTACAAGAATTGCTATATTTCTTAGGCGATAGCACAGACGATAGCCCTGTACAGTCATTCCCAGGGGCGAAATCAAACATTCCTATTTGGATATTGGGTTCATCGCTTTTTGGCGCGACCTTAGCGGCACATTTGGGGCTACCATACGTCTTTGCCTCACATTTTGCTCCGCAGATGCTAGGTCAAGCCATCACTGCTTATCGCGAACAGTTTAAACCATCAGCGTATTTCGACAAGCCTTATGTGATGCTGGCAGCAAACTTATTACTTGCCGACGATGATGAAACCGCACAATATCACTTTACCTCAGCGCAGCAAAGCTTTGTGCGTCTACGTCGAGGCGAGCGCGGACAAATGCCAATGCCAACTTATGATATGGATAGAATCTGGAGTCCTGCTGAGAGAATGATGGTAGACAATGCTTTATCCGTGTCATTTATCGGTTCTGTAGAAACGGTCAAACCGAAACTTGCGAAATTCCTTGCGCAGTATCAGCCAGATGAATTGATTGTCACTGCCAACGTTTACGACCAAGCAGCGCGTTTACGTTCACTGGAACTTACACCTGAGCTAAACTTGTTTACTTTACAATAGACCGCCCCGCTCGCATAATTATTGATAAGCCCTAATGAGATTACGGTCATGGAACCCTCTACTTTTATCGGTTCATCAATATTTTTATATATCGTGGCATTTATTGCGGTGATGGTTGTTGGCGGCTATTTAACCTATCATATAAGCCCCAAGCGCAAGCAGCGTCTTGCAAGCAAACGCCGTAAAGACAATATCAAATAACTATTCTCGATGTTAAAAGCCCCCGTTTCAAATTAGAAAAGGGGGCTTTTTTAATGAGAGTAATGATTAAGATAGCAAAGCTTAGTTGTTGGCTTTATACGCTATTAGGCTTATAAGCTATCAGTCGTCTTACCAATCAACTGCCGCGCCAAAAGCTTTTTGCTTGGCTTGTTTTGCCACATATAAAGCCACGGCCGCATCAAAGCTTGCCGCGCCGACTGACTTAAACAAGGTGATGCCCGGCTCTGATTTTACGATCTCTTTGGTGACGAGCGCTTGCAAATCACCACTAAGGTCACTCCACGTCCATGTACAATCCTCGCTATCGTGCGCTTGAATTAAGTCACCGGCTTCATGGCGACTACCTACCAAGTCATCAACCACCACCATATCACTGTTGGCGATAACCTCATTGCTTATCTCTTTCATCGACGGCTGATATGCTCCAACCGCATTGATATGAACCTCAGATTTGATATGTTCACTATCAAATAAGCCTTCCGTCGCCCGTGTCGCCACGTTGATAATATCGGCATCACAAATAGCGTCATTGATATCTTTGCAAATGCTTATATCAACCTTCCATTGGCTGTAATCACGCTCAAAACGCGTTTTAAATTGCTCAGCGCCTTCACTGCTTCTATTCCATAAATAGACCGTTTTAATTTCAGGACGTACTGTCAATACCGCATGCAATTGCTCATAAGCCATGCCGCCGCAGCCAACCACTGCCACGCTTTGACAATCAGGCTTTGCCATATATTTGGTTGCAATACCTGACAACGCTGCAGTACGCACTTGGGTAATATAAATCCCATCCATAATCGCTAATATGGCGCCCGTATCATTATCGGATACGGTAATAAGGGCGGTGGTGGTTGGCATATCGCGGCTAGGATTATCAGGGCAAATGGTCACCAATTTCACGGCAGTATATTCTTTTTCCCCATCATAAATCGTCGCTGGCATCGATAAATGCGAGCCTGAGCTGTGTTTATCGTCTTCACTAAACGTCTCAATGACCAAACGCTCAGGGGCTTTAACCCATTCAGGGTGCGCCGCTTGTTGATGTAACATTGCTTCGATAGCGTCAATAGCCGCTTGCATATTAAGATGTTCGGTCACAACCGCTTGATTTAATAACTGCACGTTGAGTGCTCCTTTTTATCAGTTTATTATTTACTTTATATCCATGATTTAACACAATGGTTTAACACAAGGATTGGCGCTATATCCACCCTAACACGCGTAGTATTGCCGCGCCAATCGCCATACCAAACATTCCTACTACCGTTGTAAATGCTAAAATATTAGCGGCCAATATATCATTCCCGCCCATGGCCTTTGCCATCACATAACTGGCAGCCGCCGTCGGTGACGCCGCCATTAAAAACAGCACACCCATATGCATGCCTGATAAACCAAAACTTAACCCAACGGCGATGGCCACAAAAGGCGCAATAACGATACGGCCAATACTAGCCTGCATCGACAGCCCCGACGGATGCAACATCGACTTTAAATCAATACTCGCCCCAGCGCAAATCAGTGCTAACGGTAATGCCACCGCCGCCAACAAATCGCCCGTCTTATGAATCACACCGGTAATCGGCGGCAGCGGTAACGCTTTATAAGCAAATGCCGCAACCAACGCAATGATTAAGGGGTTGGTAAACAGTTTTTTGACAATCATTATGCTGCGACTGAGCCACGTATCGTCTGCGCTTTTGGACACACGACTCAGGGTAATGACGGCTAAGATATTAAATAATATCGTCACCACCCCCATATAGACGGCGCCAATACTTAAGCCCTGCTCTCCGTAAGCGTTGGCGACAGTTGCCAGCCCGATAATCGCCATATTACTGCGAAAGATACCTTGTACAAACACGCCTTGGTCGGCAGGCTTACGGATAAAATAACTGGCATAAATCTCGGCGCCAATAAATAGGATAAAGGTCACCAAAATACCAGCCATGATTAAAATCATTTGCTTAGCATAATCGACCTCACTATCGACGACGCTAAAAAACAACAAGCAAGGCAAACAATAATTAAAGACAAAGCTGGATGCTTGATCGATAAAAGCTTGACTCGCCTCACCGCGCCGCTGCATAAAAAAACCCAACCCCATCAAAAAAAGGTTAGGCAATACAATGGTGATGGCAAAAATAATAGCAGCGGTCATAAATAAGCTCAGGTTAGCAGGGTATCCAAAGCTGTATTGTTAAAAAATAAAGAACAATGACTAGCAGTTGGTTAAAATCAGTGAGTTTGAATCAGTAAGTTTGAATAATAAAAGGCTGTTTTATTATAGAGTATCTAACGTCGTTATTGATGATTTGAATTAGGACTCTGCTTTTTTACCCATTTACCGTCCGCATTTTTCTCATAAGTATTTTCGACAGCGGCCCATGCGGTAGCAAACCAGCGTGATTCATCTTCATATTGTTTACTGGCGCTATTAAATGCTGCGCGAAAAATCTCTTATGCATGCTTAGGCAAGTTGTCTTTTACGGCATCTGGTAATTCTGACAATTTATCGTAAGGCATAAAGACTCTCCTTGTCGGTATTTTTATCCTACTTTTGAACCTTTCCTTTTTTAAACTATCAAGCTTTAACTCATCAAGCTGTTCTGAAATTGTTAAGTTATTCGCTATAAAAAAAGCCCATAACGATTACTCGTTACGAGCTTTTTTAATAATCATGCTTTGAATCATAACACTTTGCTAAGCAATGATTATGAGTTTAACGCCGCCTGTGCTTTTTTCTGCTTCTTAACGGTCATGGCAAGCAGTTGAATAGCGGCAGGCGTAACACCACTAATGCGTCCCGCTTGGGCAAGCGTGGCAGGGCGAATTTGCGCCAGCTTTTGTACAATCTCATTGGATAACCCTGACACCACACTATAATCAAAATCCATTGGCAATGCGGTATTTTCCAAACGCTTCATCTGGTCGATGTCTTCTTGCTGACGGTCAATGTAGCCTGCGTATTTAACAGAAATCTCAATCTGCTCACCGACTTGGCTATCGACCTCTGAGCCCGTGATAGCCGCGATATCATTAAAATGTATTTGTGGACGTTTCAATAAATCGTAAGCAGTCGATTCTTTAGACAGTACCTCTCCTGTCTGCTCGGTGACTTGCCGACCTAGAGCATTAGCAGGGGTTGCCCAGATGTCTTTGAGACGCGAGGTTTCGGTGGCAATGGCTTCCATTTTTTCTTGATAGGCTTGCCAGCGCACGTCATCTACCAAACCAAGCTTACGACCGGTTTCGGTTAAGCGTTGATCGGCATTGTCTTCACGCAACAGCAAGCGATATTCGGCGCGGCTGGTAAACATACGATATGGCTCAGTGGTGCCATGTGTAATCAAATCATCGACCAGTACGCCAAGATATGCTTCATCGCGGCGCGGCGTCCAAACGTCAAACTCACTGTTTTCACAGGTGACCAGTGCCGCATTAGTACCGGCTAATAAACCTTGCACGCCTGCTTCTTCGTAGCCTGTCGTACCATTGATTTGACCGGCAAAGTACAAACGGTCAATCGATTTGGTCTCTAAAGTTGGTTTTAGGTTTTGCGGATCAAAATAATCATACTCAATCGCATAGCCGGGACGCGTGATATGCGCATTCTCTAGACCCTTCATACTATGGATAAAGTCTAATTGCACATCAAACGGCAAGCTGGTTGAGATACCGTTTGGATATAGCTCATGCGTGGTCAAGCCTTCTGGCTCGATGAAGATTTGATGACTGTCTTTATCAGCAAAGCGGTGAATCTTATCTTCAATTGATGGACAATAACGTGGACCTACCCCTTCGATTTTGCCAGAGAACATCGGTGAGCGGTCTAGGTTTTCACGGATGATATCATGGGTACGCGCATTGGTATGGGTAATATAGCAATTGACCTGTTCAGGATGCATGGATACATCGCCCATATAGCTCATCACTGGCAGCGGCGTATCGCCTGGCTGAACTGTCATGACACTAAAGTCAACGCTACGCGCATCGATACGCGCTGGCGTCCCTGTCTTTAAGCGACCAACGGGTAATTTCAATTCACGTAAACGGTCAGCAAGCTTGATAGAAGGCTGGTCGCCTGCGCGTCCGCCTTTTGAATTCTCTAAACCGATATGAATGACACCGCCTAAAAAAGTACCTGAGGTCAGCACCACAGTTTGAGTATTAAAAATTATACCCGTTGCCGTCACAACCGCTGTGGCACGACCGTCTTCAACTAGAATATCATCAGCCGCTTGTTGGAATATATCCAAATTTGGCTGATTCTCTAACGTATGACGAATGGCAGCTTTATAAAGAATACGATCTGCTTGCGCACGCGTGGCACGAACGGCAGCACCTTTACGGCTATTTAACACGCGAAACTGGATACCAGATTTGTCAGTGGCCAATGCCATGGCGCCGCCAAGCGCATCAATCTCACGCACCAAGTGCGACTTACCGATACCACCAATCGCAGGGTTACAGCTCATCTGCCCCAGCGTCTCGATATTATGCGTTAAAAGTAAAGTTTGCGCCCCCATACGTGCGGCCGCCAAAGCAGCTTCTGTGCCAGCATGACCGCCGCCGATCACTACCACGTCGTAATTTTTTGGGTATTGCATGTATGCCTCACTTGACTCTCAACGCAACCGTGAGCCAGAGGCTATGGTTAAATAGCATGGCTGCCGGTAAATAAACGTCTGTCGAATTTAAAAAGAGATAACGACTCAGATGAGCCATTAAAGATAGGTTAGATAGCCGGTAATTATAACAATTTTTTGCCGCTGAAAAAACGTTATACGAAAAACTATTCAAATTAACTATTATTGCAATTAACTATCAAGGCGTATCAATAGAAGCTTGATGAACCTAGGTGGGATTTATTTACCAGGGCTGAGCGGTACAATACGGTCGGACTGCCCACTTGCCAGCATATGGTGGCTGCCATAACCTTCTGGATTAATCTGCAAATAGGCATTCATCTGCCCAATAGCATCACCATCATTGCTGGCCAAGATTTGCTCTTTAATCATCTCAACCGGCGGCAATGGCAAGTTTTTTAACAAGGCCAAACGCTGAGCGTTATCGCCTTTATTGACCACAAGCTCGATAAGTTGACGCGCATCGATGGGTAAATCTGGGGTATTTTGCGCCAATAATGCCAAATGATAGGCACCGGCAGCATCTTGATCAGCGACGATACGCTGCTCAATAGCAATATAAGTCGCCTCGGTTGCACCGCCTGCCACGCTTAGCTGATGGATACATTTAAGGGCAGAATTTGACTCATTATCCGCCATATCGATTAAACGGGTTGATTCGTTTTTTAAATGCTCGCGGCGTTTTTCGATGGCCGCTTGTTCAGCCGCCTCTTGTTGCTCCGTTAATTCCGTGTTTGATAATTGATTATTCATATAATTCTCTCTTTTATGCAAAATATATTTATCTTGGACACTATATGGGGATAAAAGCTATAAAAACAATAAATTGCATAGACAATAAAAAACCCGAATAGCCATTCCACTAAGGAAGGCTATTCGGGTTTACTGTGCTTCAATACTTCAAAAATGCTTCAAACTAGTTATTGAGACATATAAACTGCCCAATAAACGCGCTTAAATATTAAGCAGCAGGACTATTGGCTTCAACCAAAGGTTTAAGCTCGCCTGATTGGTACATTTGTAAAATGATGTCTGAACCGCCCATCAACTCGCCATCAATCCATAACTGTGGGAACGTTGGCCAGTTAGCAATCTTTGGCAATGTTGCACGGATTTCTGGATTTTCTAAAATATTAACAAAGGCGAATGGACGACCGATTTGCGTCAAAACCTCAATAGATTTAGCAGAAAAACCACACTGTGGAAACTGTGGGGTGCCTTTCATATAAAGGATCACTTTATTGTCTTTGATTTGATCACGAATCAGCTGTTCAACATCGTTTGCAGCAGTATTTGGGGTTTGCTCACTCATAAAAGCTCCTATTTATTAAAACTATTATCAAAAAGAGATATGTCACGCTAAATTTGGCCTGTGGCTGCTACATGGGGCGATTGCCGTTTATTGCAACCCTCATCACTGACTACTAAGCCATTAGGGATTAAACATCAGGCATATTAACATCTGAAACGTTAACATCAGAAATAGTATTGCTAGCCATATTGTCGTCAGACATCATCATATTTGGTACCAATAATACCACGGCATTGGCCATAATACCCTCTTGGCGACCAGTAAAGCCCAGTTTTTCAGTCGTTGTGGCTTTAATGCTGACATTACTCACAGCTGTTTGCAAGTCACTGGCGATATTTTCGCGCATTGCCAAATTATAGGGTGCCAATTTTGGGAGCTCACACATCACAGTAATATCAGCATTCCCTAAAGTATAACCGGCAGCTTGGACTTTACCATACACATAACGGAGTAGTACGCGCGAATCCAAACCAGCGTGCGCGGCATCGGTATCTGGGAAATGTTGCCCAATATCCCCAAGTGCCAATGCACCAAGCAGCGCGTCAGCAAGCGCATGGAGCACCACATCGCCATCAGAATGCGCCAGCAAACTATGGGTATGCTCTATCGGCACGCCTGCTAATATCACATATTGCTGCTGCTCGCCCGTATTATGAAACGCATGGACATCGATACCTTGACCAATTTTTATCATTATTATTCCAAGTGAATTACTAAGTGAATGAAGAGTGATTAAAATAATTTAGAACCGCTATCTAAATTTCTAAAGCGCTTTTAGCCAACATGAGCGTGCATAGCTCGCCACCGCTTACGATTAACTGCTATAATATGACGCTTATTTTATCACAATACCCAGACCAAAATACCCTGTCCAAAAAACGAAATGACTTCATCAGTTGCCTAAGTTTATCACTCTTAGTCGTTTTATTGATGAATAGCGTCATGTCACACTTTGGATAAGGTATAAATTGTTGAGCAATTCTATGTCAGCCACGCCAAACACCTCAAGTCTACCCGTTTCAGACGCTTTTAGCATCCATCGTCCTTTGACGCTTGCCGATATTGTCAATCCTAGCAGTAAGCACGTCATCGTTGGTATGTCAGGCGGCGTCGACTCTTCCGTATCTGCCGTTTTGCTCCAGCAAGCAGGCTTTAAAGTGGAAGGTCTGTTTATGAAGAACTGGGAAGAAGATGACGGCACCGAATACTGTACGGCGATGGACGACCTAGCAGATGCGCAAGCGGTATGTGACAAAATCGGTATCAAGCTGCACACCGCCAACTTTGCAATGGAATATTGGGATCGCGTTTTTGAGCATTTCTTAGCAGAGTACAAAGCCGGACGCACGCCAAATCCAGATATTTTATGCAATAAAGAAATCAAATTTAAAGCGTTTTTAGATTATGCGTTGACTCTCGGTGCTGACTATATTGCCACCGGTCACTATACGCGCCGCAGCCTGAATTATGAAAATAACAACGGCGAAACCGTCGCCCAGTTATTGTGTGGACTGGATAATAATAAAGACCAAAGCTACTTCTTACATGCGGTTGGTGGCGATAAAATCGCTAAGACGTTATTCCCCGTAGGTGAGCTTGAAAAACCAGTCGTGCGTCAAATCGCTGAAGAACATGACTTGGCGACGGCTAAAAAGAAAGATTCTACTGGTATTTGCTTTATTGGTGAGCGCCGTTTTAAAGACTTTTTGCAACAGTACTTGCCAGCACAAAAAGGCGATATCGTCACTGACGACGGTCATGTGATAGGTCAGCATGATGGCTTGATGTATTATACTTTAGGTCAGCGTGGCGGCATCGGTATCGGCGGCGTCAAAGACCGTCCAGAAGAGCCTTGGTTTGTACTGGCAAAGGATTTGGCTAAAAACCGTTTAATCGTCGGTCAAGGTCATGAGCATCCGATGCTAATGAGTAATGAGCTACAAGCTTATAAGCTTGACTGGGTCGATGGCTTGCCGCCTGCCGATATTTTCAGCTTAGATGGTTTACGCTGTATGGCAAAATCTCGCTATCGTCAGCCCGATCAGGCCTGCCGTGTTTATGCGCTAAATGATGACGGCAGTGAAGTCCGTGTGGTATTTGATGAGCCACAACGTGCCGTTACGCCTGGTCAATCAGCGGTATTTTATATCGATGAGGTGTGTCTTGGTGGCGGTGTGATTGCCGCTATCGATGCGCCTTGTGGGTTTTGATTTTAAATAACTTTCAACCTTTCTTCATTTTTTGCTTATTTTTATCACTTTTACTCCTGTTACTTTTGACAACTATTTGAGGCATCACTATGACTCCACTTACCGCACTCTCTCCAATCGATGGCCGTTACGCTTCTAAAGCCGACAGCTTGCGTCCGTATCTATCTGAATTTGGTCTGATTAAAGCCCGCGTTACCGTCGAGATTCGTTGGTTGCAGTCATTGGCAGATAATAGTGCGATTGGCGAATTAGCAGCGTTTGATGCCGATACCAATGCCTTTCTAAACAGCATCGTTGACGACTTTAGCGAAGCGGACGCGCAAGCGATTAAAGATATCGAAGCGACCACCAACCATGATGTAAAAGCGGTTGAATACTTTATCAAAGACAAATTCCGTGGTAATCAACAATTAGAAGACAGCTTGGAGTTTATTCATTTCGCTTGTACCAGTGAAGATATCAACAACTTGTCATACGCATTGATGCTAAAAGACAGCCGCGAGATTGTGGTTGCTAAAATGCAGCAAGTAACCGACAGCATTGTTGATTTGGCGATTACTCATGCTGACCAGCCAATGCTATCACGCACGCACGGTCAAACTGCTAGCCCAACGACGCTTGGTAAAGAGATGGCAAACGTCGCTTATCGCTTAGCCCGCCAAATCAAACAAATCGGTCAAGTTGAGCTACTCGGTAAAATCAATGGCGCAGTCGGTAACTATAACGCGCACTTCTCAGCCTATCCTAATATTGATTGGCAAGCACACGCTGAGCAGTTTATTGACCAGCACCTAGCGCTAACGTTTAACCCTTACACCACCCAAATAGAGCCGCATGACTATATCGCTGAATTGTTTGATGCGGTAAAACGTTTCAATACTATATTAATCGATTTTAACCGTGATATTTGGCAATATATTAGCTTAGGCTATTTTAAGCAGCGCCTAAAAGACGGTGAAGTAGGTTCTTCTACCATGCCGCATAAGGTCAACCCAATTGATTTTGAAAACTCAGAAGGTAACTTAGGCGTGGCGAACGCGATGCTTGCACATTTGGGTGAAAAACTACCAATTTCACGTATGCAGCGCGATTTATCAGACTCGACTGTACTGCGTAATATCGGTGTTGGCTTAGCGCAAAGTATGATTGCTTTTGATGCGTGCTTAAAAGGCGTTAGTAAACTTGAATTGAATGCACAGCGTTTAAATGACGACTTAGATAATGCCCAAGAAGTATTGGCTGAGCCGATTCAAACGGTCATGCGTCGTTACCGTGTTGAGAACCCGTACGAAAAACTCAAAGCCTTAACCCGTGGTAATGCCATGACACGTGAGGCCATGCTGACTTTCGTAGAAAGCGATGAATTATCTGCGGTTTCAGATAGCGATAAAGCGCGCCTACGTGAGCTGACACCTGCGACTTATACTGGTAATGCCGCTGAGCAAGCTCGCACGATTAAAGACTGGATTGCTAAGATTTAATCTCTGATCAAGCTTGAAGTAGCTAGCGGACATATTTTGAAATAGATATAAATGAGTAGGACTGCCTATTCATTTATATTAAGAAAAACATTAACCTTACCTACTATTACTTGTCTTAAAAGACAGTTAGTTAATAGGTAAGGTTTTATTTTTTATCCTTTTTATCTTCGTCATCACTATCGCCCGGTATAATAGCTTTACCGACAGCTACTGTGCCTTTGACCACGCCTTTGGTGGTTTTATAAGCGATTTTAGCGGGTACGGTCACAATCTTATGGACACAAGCTTGTAATAAAAACACGCTAGCGATAATGACGATAAAATGCAATTTTTTCATAAACTTCCTACGATTGATGGAGTGTTCTGACAGTAGCTATTGATATTGATATTGACACTGTAATACTCACTATCAGATAGGCAATAATCATAAACTATTAAAACTGTCCTATAAAGCACTCCTCACTATTAATCTTATACCCATTTTTAGATATGGATTTATCAATGACCTCAATTCCCCTTTGTTTACCCGACTCTATTACGCCTGAGCAATTCCTTAACGAGTATTGGCAAAAAAAACCATTACTCATTAAACAAGGTCTACCGCAATTGATTGGCATGTTTGAGCCAGAAGACATGCTTGGGCTTGCGCTTGAAGAAGACGCTTCAGCGCGACTGCTAACCCAAGCAGCTAGCAAGCAAGAAGGCTTGCCACAATGGCAACTTAAGAAAAGCCCATTGGCTGAAACTGATTTTGATAACTTGCCAAAACAATGGACCGTACTGGTACAGAATATGGAACAGTGGTCACCTGAGCTGGGTCAATTATGGCAAGCGTTTGACTTTATTCCGCAATGGCAACGTGATGATATTATGGTCTCATATGCGCCCAAAGGTGGCTCGGTGGGCAAGCACTATGACGACTATGATGTGTTTTTAGCGCAAGGGTTTGGGTCCCGGCGTTGGCAGCTTGGCAAATTTTGTGATAAAGATACTGAGTTTGTTGCCGATGAGCCGATTAGATTGTTTGATGATATGGGCGAGCTCATCTTTGATGAGATACTAGAAGCTGGTGACGTGCTTTATGTACCGCCGAAACTTTCACACTTTGGCGTCGCGCAAGATGACTGCTTAACTTTTTCGTTTGGCTGTCGTCGTCCAAATTTAATGCAAATTATCGATAGCCTAGCTGATATCGCCACCAACGATAGCGATTTATTTATCCCAATGCTACTACCACAAGCGCTGCAAGCGTCAGGTGAATTGCAAGCGGATAGTATCAATGCGATTAAAGACCAGCTATTACAAATGCTGCAGTCTGAGCGTGGCGACGATATCATTCGTCAAGCAGTGTTGGAAGTCGTGAGCAAACGTCAATATGATGCGCTAATTCCAGAAGAAACGGTAGACACTGATGAGCTGATGCAAGCCCTGCTCGATGGCGCAACCCTGCAAGCGGATTATAGTAATCGCCTACTCTATAGCCAAACTGATGATGGCGTGACGCTATATGCCAATGGTCAACGCCTTGATGGTCTTGATGCTGCGGCAACAGCCATACTAGTGCGTTTGGCTAATGGCGAGCACTTACAACATCAAGATGTCACGGATATCGATTCAGATGACTTAAGTGAATGGTTAGAAAATGGCTGGGTGTGGCTACAATATCCCGAATGATACGGTAGCCATATTTTTAGCGATTGAGGTTTAAACATCGTTAATAATTAAAAACGATCAGTATTTTTTTACGCAAACTAAAAGCTGTAGTAGAAAGACGCTGATCGTTATTTAAAGATGTGTCCCAGTTCGTAGAAATTTTGCAATTTAATGTCTCTACCCTCCCGCACATGAACTGTTCCTATATGATTTAATCTTATGCTGTAGCCGCTTTTTTATAACGGCTTACCCCTGCAATGACGGTCTCCTCAATCACTCTATCGTCACCGAGCATCATCAATACAAATAGTTGTTCTTCAAGTATTTTAGTCTGTGCCATACGTCTCTCCAACAAAGGCGTTGCTGCCATGTCTATTACTACAAAATCTGCTTCCTTATCAGGCATAAAGTTACCGATTTTATCATCTAGCATTAACGACTGCGCATTGCCCAAGGTAATCTGATATAGCCCTTGATGAGCGGACAGTTGATTGTTTTGTAATTGCTGAACTTTATAGGCTTCTGACAAGGTGACGAGCATCGATAAACTGGTGCCTGCCCCTACATCAGTAGCAATACTGACGCCGGTATAGCTTAACGTTTTAGGTAAATCAAATAATCCACTGCCTAAAAACAAATTAGACGTAGGACAGTGCGCTATTTGCGTACCAGTTGCGCGTAGCCTTTCGTATTCTGGAGTCTCCAGATAGATACCATGTGCCAAAGTGGTGTATCGACCGAGCAGCCCCATATCCTCATAGACATCTAAGTAGCCTTTATGCTTGGGATAGAGCTTACGTACAAAAGCAACCTCATCACGGTTTTCTGCCAGATGTGTTTGCAGATAAACAGTGTCGTAGCTGGCATAGAGCTCGCCTGCCAATTGCAGCTGTGTTGGCGTTGAAGTAATAGCAAACCGTGGAGTAATCGCCACATGTTGGCGTCCACGCCCATGCCAATTATCAATAATATCTTGCGTATCTCGAATGCTTTGCTCAGCAGGCACACACAGATGCTCAGGGGCGTTTTGATCCATCAATACATTGCCCGTAATCATGCGGGTATTAAGCCTGTGACTTTCAGTAAAAAAGGCTTCTGCGGACTCAGGATGACTCGTAGAAAACACCATGGCGCTGGTTGTGCCATTAGCGAGTAACTGATTTAAAAAGAATTGCGCGGTATCATGGGCAACCTTTGGATCACCAAAATTGGCTTCAGTGACAAACGTATAATTATTAAGCCAATCAAGTAGCTGCTCACCGTAAGCCGCAATCATATCTATCTGCGGATAGTGCACATGGGTATCGATGAAGCCCGGCATAATCAGCTTATCTCGATAATCATGAATCTTTACCGCTGCTTGCTCATTAGTTTCAGCATAATTCGCTAACATTGCCTCGCTACTACCATAATCTATAATGCAGCCTGTCACATCATTTACAACCAATGCACCATTAGCAATATACTCAGGATAGACGTTCACGCCAGCAATGACTGGTAATAGTGTTATGCTTTTATCAATGGTTACTGAATTTGAATAATTAGAAGATGTTGAGTTGGGTTTTTCAGCATGCGCACGCTCAGCCCTTTGATTCAGGTCATCTTCGGTAAGATAGTGCAGGAGCTGCGCTTGGTAGATATGTAGAGCCATTGGTAAATCTCCCGTCACTTGGTCATACCGAACGTTTTAGTTAGAATCTAAATTAATGGTAAAGGTAGAAATCAGTATTGATGGTCTAGCACTTATGGCTTATTTTTGATGATAATGTTGCAAAATTTGCGCAGCGATAGACACGGCAACGGCCATAGGTTCTTTACCACCAATCGGTAATCCAATTGGCATGGTTAGTTGCTCGACTATCTGCTTATCATAACCACGTTGCAGCAGACGACTTTTAAAACGTTCTGCTTTAGTTGCTGAGGCAATACAACCAATATAAGGCATCGATACTTTTGAGCGACCATTATCTAGATCCTTATCTGAACCAGTATTATCGAGACTAGTTGCTAAACGGTTTGCCTCTGAAGCAGCATCCAGCGCGGTACGTACAAGCTCAAAATCAAGACTATGATCATGGGTCATAACCAGAATAAAACGCTGACCGCTTTGTTTAAATGGTTCAATAAATGGGCGAATGAAATCAACAGGATCATCGTCAACATGCGGACGGATATGGGCAGGAAGATTATAAAGCTTAGGCTGAGTCAAACTAGGCTGAGTTTCTAATCCTTGAGACAAATCTTCTGTTTGAATAGATTTGTTTGGTAAATTAGAATTATCTAATAAATAACGCTCAAACATTTCAGGGCGACTATCAACCCAATCCACTTGGCAAGGCAGCTCTGCCAGTATTGTCATCAACGCTGCTGCCACGTGCCCTGCCCCAAAGACCAATATCGACATCGGTGGCGTCACATTAAAGCATTCAAACATAACGGTGACACTACCACCGCAGCACTGCGCTAGCTTTGCGCCTAGCGGATAATGCTTGGTATAAACCGTATCGCGTCTTACCATTTTAGTTGGCTTTGACTCGCTGTCTTTATCGTTATTATTGTCAAGGTCATTGTCAGTATTCTTATTGACACCTTTGTCTCTTTTAGAAGCTTTTGGTACGGTTATATCTATCTCACCATTTAGCAATTGCCGTGCTGTCGCAATAACATCATGCTCAAGACCACCGCCGCCGAGCGTATCACAGCAGTTATCCTGTGTGACTACCATTTTAGCCTGTAGCGCTCGGGGCGCAGAACCATTGACCGCAACGACAGTCGCCAACACATGCGCAGACCCTTGCTGTTGATACTGGGCTAGACCATCATACCAGCGTACTGGTATTGGCACTGGTGGCAATAAAGAATTATTCACTGTGCGTAGGTTCACTATGTGCAGGGCCTCTTGAACCCGCTACGTTAGGATGTTCTATCGCTTCTGGCTGATCGTCGACTGTCTGACCTTCAACCTCTGGCGGATTGATATCTTCGGCATGCGGCACGAGTTGTGGCTTAACTTTATCGTCATCAATACCGCAGTTGTCCTCATCTTCGGTCAAACTCTCAAGCGCATCAAAGTTTACATTCGTGGCAATCTCCCACTCCTCGCCTTGTATGCGCATCACCGCTTTTAACACCGCCTCTGGAGTCGCAGGCATCGTAAGATCTGGGTTCTTTTTATAATCACTTAAGCTTGCGACTGCATTATTGATAGCACACCAAACGCTAGCTGCCAGCATAAAAGGTGGCTCACCAACTGCTTTAGAATTATAAATGGTTTGCTCTTCATTTTTACGATCGTACAGTTTAACTGTAAATTGTTTTGGCAAATCATGTGACGTTGGAATCTTATAATTGGCAGGGCTATTAGATGCTAGCGTGCCCTTTTTATCCCAAGTAAGCTCCTCAGTTGTGAGCCACCCCATGCCTTGCACAAAGCCGCCTTCAATCTGTCCAATATCAATAGCAGGATTAATCGACTGCCCTGCATCATGCAGGATATCGCAGCGCAGCACTTGATACTCGCCAGTTAACGTATCTATTTCAACTTCAGAACAGGCAGCACCTAAAGCGAAGTAAAAGAAAGGTCGACCCCACGCTTTAGAACGATCGTAAAATATCTTTGGCGTTTTATAGTAACCAGTAGAAGACAGACTAACGCGGTGCTGATAAGCTAACTGCACCATTTCAGCAAAAGTAAAATCTTCCTTATCGCCAATATAGACATGATTGCGCTCAAAACGTATGTCTTCTTGCGCCACTTCAAAATACTCAGCGGCAAACTCGACGATACGTGCCTTAATGGTTAAACAAGCGTTCTGTGCTGCTTTACCATTAATATCGGTGCCCGATGAAGCCGCAGTCGGTGAGGTATTGGGTACTTTGTCGGTACGCGTTGCAGATACTTTTACGGTATCCAAATCCACGTCAAACTCATTGGCGACGATTTGAGCAATTTTGACAAATAGCCCTTGCCCCATCTCTGTCCCGCCGTGATTGAGATGGATGCTACCATCGGTATAAATATGTACCAAAGCACCCGCTTGATTGAGCGTCTGCACGGTGAATGAGATACCAAATTTTACCGGAGTTAAGGCCATGCCAAGACGTTTGTCGCTGCCTTCAGCTTCGGCTTGCTCATTGGCTTTTATAATCTGCTGGCGACGCTGCTCATAATCACAATCTTTTGCCAGTGTCTCCATAATCGTTGCCAAATCAAAATGCTCAATTGGCTGACCATAATGAGTACTTTGGCCATTTTGGTAGAGGTTCGTCAAACGCACTTGCAGAGGGTCTTTGCCTAAAGTATAGGCGATATGATCCATCATATATTCAGCAGTCATCAGACCTTGAGGCCCGCCAAAACCTCGATAAGCCGTGTTCGATACTGTGTGCGTTTTACAGCGATGTCCTGCCACCTGTGCGGCTGGATAATAATAAGCGTTATCACAGTGGAACATCGCTCTATCAACGATAGCATCGGACAAGTCTGGTGCATAACCACACAAACCAGCCAGCTGCATATCGACGCCAAGGATTTGCCCTGACTCGTCAACACCGACTTCATAACGGTTGGCAAATTCGTGGCGTTTACCGGTCACTACCATGTCATCTTGACGATCCAAGCGCATACTGACAGGGACATTGTGACGCTTGGCAACGATACCGCAAAAGCATGCCCATGCCGCGGCTTGGGTTTCTTTGCCACCAAAACCGCCGCCCATTCTGCGCACTACTGTATTGACTGCATGAAACGGCAAATCTGTTACCTCAGCAACCAGCTGCTGCACTTCACTCGGATGCTGCGATGAGGTATAAACTTCAAGCCCGCCATCATCACAAGGTAGGACATAGGACACTTGGCCTTCCAAATAAAAGTGCTCTTGACCTAGCATATGAATATGGCCAGCGATACGCATAGGCGCATTTGCGAGCGCCGCTTCGGTATCACCGCGCTGCATAAAGTGGCTAGGACGTACAAACTGCTCCTGCTTTAAAGCCTCTTTAATACTTAATATCGCTGACAATGGCTCATACTCTATAACTGCTTTGAGCACTGCCTTTTTTGCAGCACGGTGAGTGGTTGCAACCACCAAAAACAGCGTCTGACCCACGTATTCTGTGATCTCATCCACCATCAATGGCTCACCGTCAAACACTGCGCCGATATCCGTCTGAGCGGGTAAGTCTTTAAAACTTAAAACATCAATGACCCCATCAGCCGCTCTAACAGCACTGAGATCCATACTGGTTACCCGAGCATGAGCGTGACTGCTTTTACCAACTGCCAAATGTAAAGTGCCTTGCGGCTTTAGGATATCATCCACATAGGTTGCGGTCCCCATGACGTGGCTTATCGCACTATCATGTTTGGCAGAGGTGCCGATTTTGTTTTTAGGCGGACGTACGCGGCGAATACTGTAACTGTCAAATAAGGATGATTGATGGCTCATGATGATTCTCTCTCAGTTTGCGTCTCTTTTATCAGCTGCTTGCCACATTTAATCAACAAACGTTGTACCACATGCAAGCGATACTCACGGCTGGCTCGGACATCCGTTAATGGCGAGACATCCATCGGTAGTGCTTTTGCAGCCTTCTCAAAACTTGCAAGCTCAAGGGGCTGACGTAGGAGCGCTCGCTGGCAATTCTTTACTAATAACGGTATAGCCGCCATACCGCCGAGACCAATTTTTGCATGGTCGATAGCCATACCGTCTGCCGACAAATCGATTCTCACGGCAACCAAACAAGCGGAGATATCATCTTCATAACGCTTACTAATTTTATGAATAAATAGGTGCTGATTATCTTGCATCAGTGGCATATGAATAGCGACAATGTAGCTGCCTGCCTGTAGCTTGGTCTTTTTATAATCTATAAAAAATTCTGATAAAGGTATGATCTCGTCGACATAGGATGTTTTGTTGTGCTCATTGCTTTCATTCTTAGCACTGGCATCTTCATCACTAACGTCTCTATTATCGGGGCTACAATGACGCAAATGAATGCGTGCCTCTAACGCTAGTAAAATCGGCGGTAAATCTCCTATTGGTGAGGCATTGGCAATATTACCGCCAAGCGTACCCATATTACGTATTTGCGGTGAAGCCGTTCTTGCGAATAGTGCTGCAAAAGCAGGATAGTACTGCTCAAGTATTGGCAGCATTTGCTGATAGGTCATGCCCGCACCAAACGTCAATTCTTGTACTGCTACTTCATTATCAGTGGAATTATCTAACTCGGACAACGACTTTGCATCAGCCTTTGAGCTAGACCTTGCAGAAAGTGACCACGTTTTTAGCTCATCAATAGCAGAAAGCTGAATAATCACTTCATGATCCACCAAGTGCTGAGTAATGCTCAATCCCAAGTCCGTACCACCGGCCCAAATTGTTGCACTTGGATATACAGCTAATAGCTGATTAAGCTCATCCACTGTCTTTGGGATGAATAACTGCCGCGACTCTTCACTCAGTGCAGGCTCAATAGTTGACGCTTTATTCGAGGTATCCAACGATGCAGTTTTAGGTTGCGACTTACTGTTACTCGCCATCGCATCCGTAGCTAAGCTTATCGTTAAATCTTTGGCTACTGTTTTATCAGCATCTCTTTGCTGACCAATTTTACCCATCGTCAGGCCTGCTTCAATAATGGGGCGATAACCGGTACAACGGCATAGATTTCCTGAAATTGAGGCGACAATATCATCATAGCTTAGCTCGTCATTACTTAGCAGCTCATTAGCTGATTCACCATTTGTGCTGCCCTGCTTGGCATTTTGCTGTTGTTGCATACGATTATTTTCATACAAATTAGCCAGAGACATGACAAAACCAGGGGTACAAAATCCGCATTGCGAACCATGGCAGTCAACCATCGCCTGCTGTGCAGGATGTAATAACGCCCGTTCTGGATGATGTGCTGGATTGTCCGCCAGATAAGAAGCGGTCATTAAATGATGACCATCCATCAGCGACAATAGAGCAATACAAGAGTTAAAGGTATAAAAAGAAGTGCTATTACTAGAATCGCTTGTCGCATGATTAGGCAAGCGTTGCGCCATAATCGTACAGGCGCCGCAATCGCCACTACCGCAGCCTTCTTTAGTATCAGTTTGATGTTCGTGCAAGCGTAGATACTCAAGTACCGTCGTATTCGGATTGAGGTGGCTTATCTCATGGTACTTTCCGTTCAGATAGAAACTAATCATAGCAATACTCGGCTAAAAAATTGGGCTTGGTGAAATTAAACAGCTTACATAGATTGTTAATATAAACACTTGCTAAATGGCGTAAACCAATCAATGAATATGTAATAGCTATCACACAATAATATTTACCAATCACACTTCTATTAAATATTTACTTTTATATATCAGCGTCTTGGGTATCTTCTGGTAAAAATAAACTCAAAGCAATGGCAGTAATCGCGCCTATGGCGACAGGCGATATCAGCACGTTACGTATAAACTCAGGCAGTTGTGATAACACCTCAGGCACCATAGATACGCCGATACCGATGCCTACAGAAGTAGCAATAATCAACATATCACGGCGGTCAAGCTTAGCGCTAGCCAATACTTTTATGCCAGCTACCGCTACTGTCCCGAACATTACCAATGTTGCGCCACCAAGTACTGGCTGCGGCATGGTTTGCAATATGGCGCCAAAGATAGGAAACAATCCAATGATAATCATAAGAGCCGCAATATAAATACCGACATGACGGCTGGCGACGCCCGTAAGCGCAATGACGCCGTTATTTTGGCTAAAGGTGGTCGACGGCATGCTATTTAAGGTGGCAGCAATCATAGAGTTGACCCCATCTGCCAATACTCCGCCTTGAATTCTATTAAGATAGACAGGGCCTTTGACAGGCTCTTTTGATACTACAGCGTTGGCTGTGAGATCGCCCGTCGTTTCGAGGGCGCTGACACAGTACAAGATAGCTAATGGAATAAAAGCGGTGATATCAAACTGAAAGCCAAATTTGAATGGGATAGGAATGGTAATAAAACCGACATTGTTTAATGAAGAAAAGTCTAATCTGCCCATGAAAAAGGCCGCTAACATTCCCAATATCAAAGCAATGACAATAGAGGAAAGTCTTAATAATGGGTTGTTTGAGCGGTTAAATACAATCACCGATACCAGCACAACCATCCCTAAAAACAGATTTTGCAAACTGCCAAAATCTTCGGCGCCAAAGCCGCCAGCAATATCAGTCATGGCAACTTCAATCAGCGGAACACCAATGAGAATAATAATAGTGCCAGTGACCACAGGGGTAAATATTCTTTTTAATTTGTGAATAAAGCGGCTAAGAATAATCTCGACAAAGGCGGCACAGAAACTGACCCCAAAAATAATAGCCAAAATATCTTCTGGTGAACCACCCCGCCCTTTTACAATCAGTCCAGCAGCGATAATAGCGGTTAAAAAAGCAAAGCTAGTGCCTTGCAAACTGAGCATGCCCGCGCCTATAGGACCTATTTTTTTACATTGAATATAAGTGCCAATTCCAGAGGAGATGAGCGCGCAGCTGATTAGATAAGGTACATAATCACCCAAACCCAAGGTTCCGGCGACAATCAAGGTAGGAGTGACAATAGCGACGATACTAGCTAGCAGATGTTGTAAAGCGGCGAAACTTGCCGGCCAAAAACCAGGCTTGTCATTGAGCTGATACATCAGCTCAGCGTTTTTTTGAGGCTCTAAAGATTGAGACATTTTAATCATCCTTGATTAATATGACCTTAAATCTATTAACAATCCTTGTTAATAGTTGTAGGCTGCTCTAGTTAAATTCCCCACCTTATTATTGGTCACAATATCAATTAAAAAGATGACTATTTGGTCAGGTTTTATTTATAGTATCACCACTATTGTTTCCCTACAAGCTAAAAAACCATGGATTTAAAAGGTTTTTAACGTCTAAGCAAAATAATAAATATCTTAAAAAAGACTATAAAAAAAACGGTCAGTAATCATTTCCCAAAACGCTTGGAAAACAATTACTGACCGTTATGTCTGTGCTTCTATTTTTTATCTACTAGCAATAATCTAACTTTTTATCTAGACGAGATTATTACTCTGTTCCAAGCTCCAGTAAGCTGGCATTACCACCAATCGCTGTAGTATTAATGGTCCTTACCCTTTCGGTGACAAAGCGATAGAGATAATCAGGCGTCAGCATCTCTGACAGTCCTTCCATGTCAGTGACAGCAATGACTTGCGTCAAGATGCCGTCGGTATTAGCCAGCTCTTGGCTAATCGTTTGGACTTCGCTTTGATTACCAGCGACAGCCACTTGCGCCAGACGATCGATATATAGTAGCGTCACGGTTTGCGAATCGTTCGCCACACTCAATACATCATCACTAATGCCCGTCTCGTACAGTATTTTTGCAGCCTCATTGCACATCTCATCTTGGCTTGGGCAATGTAGTATCACCTCGTTCCCAGTCAATAATGCAGCGATTAACTGCCCAAGTACTGCCATTGCGCGCGCAGACTCACCGCCGATGACCATGGTTTTGCCACGAGCGGTCACGTATAAATCGTTGGATTCACCCGTCGCGCCCGTCATACGCTGCACTTCATCTAAGCTTGGCGCAGCACTTAATAAATGAGTGAATAAACGCTTTGCTTTATTGACATCGCCAGTTAGCAAGGCCAATCTTGGAATGGCTGCTTGTAGATACGTTGCGCGATTGACCGCGCCAAGTAATCGCCAAGATTCACAAACTTGGGCATGATTCTTTTTAAATTCAGTCGCCATCTTGCTACTCCTTATGCGATTTGTGTTTGAGTAAGTGATTCAGTCGTTATTGACTCAGATTGCAGCTGCATGAGACGCGCCACATAATGTGGACCACCCGCTTTTGGACCCGTACCCGATAGACCACAGCCACCAAATGGCTGAACGTTTACAACGGCACCGATTTGGTTACGGTTGATGTAGGTATTACCAACAAACGCACGGCGCTCTATATGCTCAGCAATATTTTCAATACGGCTATGAATACCCAAAGTCAAACCAAAACCAGTACCGTTAATGGCATCGATAAGCTTATTCAGATCAGGCGCCTGATAACGCAATACATGCAATATCGGACCGAAATGCTCGCCACCGATGACATCGATACTTTTAACCTCAATAGCCGTTGGCAAGACAAAGGTAGAGTGCTCTTCGCTGACAACCGAGCTTGCACTCATCGGTGTCTGCGCCAAAATAGTTGCGGTTGGCTCAGCGCTCATACGTTCGATATGTGCCTCTAGACTGCACTTGGCATCCGCATCAATCACCGGACCTACGTCTGTGGTGACGTGTAGGGGATTACCGACGACCAATTCCGCCATAGTGCCTTGTAGCAATTCGATTAAATTATCCGCGACTTCTTCTTGCACGCATAAGATACGACAAGCTGAACAACGCTGACCGGCCGAGCCAAAGGCTGACAATACCGCATCTTTAACCACCTGTTCAGGTAGCGCAGTTGAGTCAACAATCATGGCATTTTGACCACCCGTCTCAGCAATAAAGACCGGTAGCTCGCCACTGGCTTGCACATGATTGTTTAAGCTTTGGTTGATACGCTGCGCCGTTTGAGTTGAACCGGTAAAAATAACGCCTGCGATATTATCAGCAGCTGTCAATGCACCGCCAACATCGCCCGCACCCGTCACTAACTGTAATGCTTCGGCTGGAACCCCAGCTTGATACATTAACTGCGCACCAAAATGAGCGATTAAGCTGGTCTGCTCGGCAGGCTTAGCTACTACTGTATTGCCTGCTGCTAGTGCTGCCACGATTTGACCGGTATAAATAGCCAATGGGAAGTTCCAAGGGCTGATACATACGAAAGTACCGCGTGCTTTATAAACCTGACGCGAGGGTTTACCTGTTAAATCAGTAAACTCATGCACCACGTCGTCTAAACGCTCTGCTTCGTCGGCATAAAAGCGGCAAAAATCAACCGCTTCTTTGATTTCATCGATACCGTCTTGCATGGTTTTACCAGCTTCAATCTGGCAGAGCGCCATCAGTTCAGCATAGTTTTCTTCATATAAGTCCGCCACTTTACGCAATATAGCAGCACGATTTGCTGCTGGGACTGCTTGCCACGCACTTTGCCCTGCCACTGCCGCATCGATAGCTTGCACCGCCAATTCCGCATTGGCATATTTTACCTCACCAGCGATGACTTCATGATTCCAAGGCGCACGCACTTTCTGAGATTTAAGCTGATGAGTCTTACCATCTGCTTCGTATTCATCAACCGCTTTACCATTGATAATAGAAGTTGCTGACCACGTTTTATGTAGATGACTATCAATAGCAGCTTTAAACGGCAGCCATTGCGACTCTACAAAGATGTTTGGCCCAAAGCTGGCACGGCGCTCGCCATAGATATCTAACGGCAGCGGAATATCAGGGTTATGTAAAGTATCATTGGTCAATAATTTGTCGTATGGATGCACGGTTAGCTTATCAATGGGATAAGATTTGTCTAATAATTGATGGACAAACGAGCTATTGGCACCGTTTTCAAGCAATCGACGTACCAAATATGGCAGTAAGTCTTTATGGGCGCCAACCGGTGCATAGATACGTACCGGAATTTGATAAGCTTGCAAGATATGGTCATAAAGCGCATCGCCCATACCATGTAGACGCTGAAACTCAAAGTCTCTATGCGCACTCATGGTCATAATCGACGCCAGCGTGTGCGCGTTATGCGTAGCAAACTGTGGCCAGATGAGCCCACGCAGATGCTCAGACAATAAGAAGCGCGCGCAAGCAAGATAAGCAGTATCGGTACCCTCTTTACGTGTCCACACAGGATAGCCGGATAGACCTTTTTGCTGCGCCAATTTAATCTCAGTATCCCAATAAGCGCCTTTGACCAAACGGACCGGAATACGATCGCCGACCTCGGTTGCCAAGCGCGCTAACCACACTAAAATAGCAATCGCGCGTTTAGAATAACCTTGGACTACGATACCTAGGCCATCCCAATCGGCTGTTAAATTATCGCGATATAGAGACTCAAATAGTTTCAGAGAAATCTCAAGGCGGTCGGCTTCTTCGGCATCGATACTGATATCGACATTAACTTCACGCGCCGCTTCAATCAATAGTAGGCAGCGTTGACGTAATAGACCCATCACTTGCTCTTCTTGGGTCGCTTCATAGCGCGGATGCAAGGCTGACAGCTTAATAGATACCGACGGCTTTGGCATACCCTCTTTAACTTTAATACTGGCAGTTGCTTTAATCGCATGCAGATAATCGTTGAAGTATTTTTCAGCGTCTTTATGGGTAATTGCTGCTTCACCTAGCATATCAAATGAATAGGTATAGCCTTTATTACGATATGGTTGGCTGTTTTTATTCGCCCCTTCAATGGTTTCGCCCAATACAAACTGATGACCCATAATACGCATGGCTTTTTGCATCGCACTACGAATGACCGGCTCACCCATCTTTTTGGTCATGCGGTCCAAAAACCCTGATGCCGTAGTATTGCTATCAATACTGACCACACGGCCGGTCATCATCATGCCCCACGTCGAGGCATTGACCATGAAGCCATTGTCATTTTTTATGTGCTTTTTCCAATCAGCCACACTCATTTTGTCATGAATCAGCGCATCGGCAGTATAGTTATCTGGCACCCGAATCAATGCCTCTGCCAAGCTCATCAGCAAGATACCTTCTTGGGTATCGAGGCTATATTCAAGTAATAATGAGTCAACCATTTTCACAGCTTTGCCATCATTACGTACGTGCTCGACCAGTTGGCGCGTCTGCGTTGCAGCGGCTTCACGTTCGCTATCAGTCGGCTTGGCAAGGGGCAACAATTCTGACAACCAACGTTCTTCATCGACGCTATATAAAGGTGAAATACGGGCGTGCAGTGTTTCTGACGACTGAGCAATATAGTCTGGCGCTAGCAAATCTACCGGCTTAAATAAAATCGGCTCTTGCGGGGTAAACTGGTCTACTGGGTTCATAACAACTCCATAACTATCGTTTAAAAACCATAATAAATAGCGCGGTAAGAGTTCTGATTATTTTGAAAAATACTTATAACCATCATTAAATTGAATACATGATTAAATTAAATAATAGTCGTCGATGAATATTTACAGCAATAATCAAAAGGCCAAACCACACCATCACAAAACGAGAAAATCCAGCATAGGCTGGACGCGGTCAAGTAGGTCGTTTTAGTGTTAAACGGGCTACGTTAACAATATAAAGGCAACAACGAACAGCTAAGCGGCATTAGTGCCTTCTTCTTGTTAGTAGTGAATGGAGAGTGATGCTCAGATGCGGTATCGTGTTAATAAAACCGTATCTGTCATCTTATATGACGCAAATTCACTGTAAGAAAAACCTCTACGGCGTTGATTGAGGTGATGCGCTTAGCTTAGTCATGGTAGCATAAAAAAAGCGTCAAACGCACGCTGTTACTTATTTTAACCAAGCAGAATATGGTTTAAAAACAATTGGTTATTAACATCACAGTAAATATCAAGATTTGGTTATATATCTAGATTACTGACGCTGATTTAACTGGTTTTTTAAAGCCATAATTAGAGTTTTCCTATCCCACTTATTCACGTTTTACCTATGATTTTCCTATAAAAAAACCCTCTTTATCAGATTAGTAGATAAAGAGGGTTTTTATGGTGAACACACTAGCTAATATTTTATAAGAAGACAATCTTAATCAATAATACGGCTGTTAAAAGCCAAACTGGAATACTCACATCAGAGAATTTACCAGCGACTACCTTGATAGCGGTATAGGTGATAAAGCCAAGTGCAATACCGTCAGCAACAGAATAGGTCAAAGGCGTAAATAACAAGACCACCACGACTGGCGCGGCTTCCGTTAAGTCATGCCATTTAACGTCTTTTAATGTGCCCATCATCAGTACTGCTACGTAAAAGATAGCCCCGGCTGTCGCATAACCAGGAATCATGGCGGCAAGCGGTGAGAAGAACACGCTGAGTAAAAATAGCACGCCAACGGTCACAGCCATTAATCCAGTACGACCTCCGGAGGCGATACCTGAGACACTTTCGATATAACTGGTCGTTGATGAGGTACCCAGTAGAGTACCTGCTACAGTCGCCGTCGAATCTGCTAACAGCGCTTTACCCATATTAGGAATTTTACCATCTTTACCAATCAAACCTGCTTGGCTGGTGGTTGCAATAAGCGTACCTGCCGTATCAAATAAATCCACGAATAAGAAGGCAAAGATAACGCTAATCATTGCTACATCAAACGCACCAGCGATATCAAGCTGCATAAACGTTGGAGCAATAGACGGCGGCGCTGAGATAATACCTGAAAACTGGGTATTACCGGTGATAAGGCTAATAAGTGCTACCAGCAAAATACCAATAGTCACCGCACCTGGTATTTTTTTGTGAGATAAACCAACAATAATAATAAAACCAAGTGCTGCCATGGCCGGCGCAAATGCTGTCATATCACCAAGACCTACCAATGTCGCATCGTTATTAACGATGACACCAGCGGTTTGCATGGAGATAAACGCCAAAAATGCACCAATACCAGCGACAACGCCTTGTTTGATACTGTCCGGAATAGAATTAATGATGATTTCACGGATTTTAAATAAGCTGAGTAGGACAAAAATACAACCTGACAAAAATACCGCGCCAAGCGCCGTTTGCCAGCTGTAGCCCATGCCCAAAACCACGCCATAAGTAAAGAAGGCGTTGAGTCCCATACCTGGGGCTTGCGCGACTGGCAGGCGGGCATAAAAACCCATGATAAAACAACCAATAGCGGCGGCAAGACAGGTGGCAACAAATACCGCGCCTTTATCCATTCCAGCGTCAGCAAGTACGTTAGGGTTGACAAAAATGATGTAAGCCATGGTCAAAAACGTGGTTACACCAGCTAAAATCTCTGTTTTGATCGTGGTATTTTCACCGTTGATCCCAAAATAGCGTTCGATTGCGTTCATAAGAGTCGCTTCCAAATAGCAGTAAGTAAATTATCATTATCCACCTGCGTTGATAAGCGCCGTTTTGTAATAGCGACCATCAATGCTGCTTTTAAATCAAACATATAAAAATACATCCAAATTGCGACGATAAATGACGCTTCCAAATTGCGACGATAAATGACGCTTACAAACTAAGATTCGAGATGATGTTTTTAATCCTTTAGCCACATATAACTTTGGCAAATGCAGAGCCACCATGAAAAGCGATAGCAACAAACAATTACATTCTAGTGAAATTGTCTTACAATTTCAATTAATGTCACGCTTTTTAAGTTAATGGGCACAATTAGCTGACTATATCGACAGCCTTATAAAAACCATTCACTATTATAATTTTTGCACCAACGATTAAATTTACATTTAACACTTTAATAAATGACCTTTTTATCATTTCACAGTACACTACGGGGTTATAGCGAGGAGGCAGAATCAGCATGTTGTGAAAATGCTACCCGCCCCTAGCCGCTATAAGCATTTAGCCATTAAAATCAAAGCCGTTATTATTAATTACCCATGAGCCTAACCCATGCCTGAATCATTAAATATTGTCGACCTCATCACCCAAGCCAGTCTATTGGTACAGATTGTGATGGCATTGTTATTATTAGCCTCGTTGCTTAGTTGGGTGATTATTTTTCGTATGAGTGCCCGTTTGGGTACCGCCAAAAATTTCGACCAGCAGTTTGAGACTTGGTTTTGGTCAGGAGAAGATTTGGCGAAGCTTTATCAAGGCGTGCAAGGTTCGCCTGAGCGCCAAGGGCTTGAGCAGATTTTTTATGTTGGGTTTTCTGAATATTTAAGAATGCATAAAAAACGCCAGCCTAAAGATGACATCATTGATGGCGTTGAACGTAAGCTTCGCGTTGGCTTGGGTCGTCAGCAGCAATTATTAGAATCAGGATTGACGACGCTGGCAAGTATTGGTTCGGTAGCACCTTATGTCGGTTTATTTGGCACCGTTTGGGGCATCATGAATGCCTTTTTGGGACTGTCGCAAAGCGAACAAGCGACCCTAGCCACTGTTGCGCCCGGTATCGCTGAAGCGCTTATCGCAACTGCCATGGGTTTGTTTGCCGCTATTCCTGCGGTATTGGCTTATAACCATTTTACCGCTAAATCAAGCCGCCTATACGATTCACGTGCTTTATTCTGTGATGAGATGACGGGGATGCTGCAGCGCGAAACCAGTATCGAAAATCCGCAGCCTAGTACGCAAGTTAGCCAAGTCAGCCAAGTTAATCAAAGCAGTCAGGTAACCGGTCTATGAAACAAAGCCCTTATCGCCGCGAGAAAAAAGCGCTAAATGCGGAGATGAACGTTGTTCCTTATATCGACGTCATGCTCGTGCTGCTGGTTATATTTATGGTCACAGCGCCGATGCTGATAACGGGCGTCGATGTTGATTTGCCAAAAGAGCAAACCAATACCATCAGTCAAAGTCAGCTACCCGTGATTGTGTCGTTAACGGGCAGTGGCGAGATTTTTATCAGTTATGAGAACAATATCGACTTGCCGATTAGCGAGCCGGAGCTGATTGATACGTTATCCAATCTGCAAAATCAAAGTAGCGAAGTGGGTGCACAACCTTTGCAAGTGATGATCAATGCCGATCAAAATAATCAGTATGGCGCTATCATGACCCTGATGGCAACTTTACAACAAGCAGGCATCCAAAAGGTAGGGCTATTGACAGGCGCGCCATTACCAGCGCCTTCATTGTAATAACGCGCCCTCATTATAAGACCGCTCACTTTTAGCTCAGTTGGTTATAATAAAGTAGATAATTTGATGAAGCTCTTTTTTCAGTCTCACGTTCTTGAATGCGCTGTTTTTGAGTGCCCTATGTTTAAGCACCCTGTTTTTGAGTACCATATCCTTGAGTATCAGTGCCATGCGTAATGCGCCGACCGTTTATGTGCCGACCGAACCTGAAGGTAACGGGCTAACCTTGCCTACGTTGCTCAGTTTTCTGGCACATGGTCTTGTGATTGGTATCCTAATTTATAGCTATCAGAATATGGAAGTCGAGACCGCGGGCACTATTGAGACTGTCATGATATCCCCTGAACAATTGGCTGAGATGCAGGGACAGATACTTGCCAATCGTGCTGCAGCTGCCAGCGCCATGCAAGCCGACAGCGGTGCGAGCGGCTCATCCAGTAATATGCCAGAAAATAGCACTGATGGCAGCGTCAGCTACGACAGCCCAACTCAGCCTAATTCGCAGCGCGTGCCTGTTTTTACCCGTTCTGATGATTCCGCTAGTCGCCCTATGCTGATGAGTGAAGAGCAACATCAACGCCTGCTTGAGCAAACTCAAGAGTATGAGCGTAATATGGCGGAGTGGGCAGCGCAATTAGATGAGTCTGCACTAGAAGAGCATGAGCAAATTGAACAAGATAAGAAACAACAGCTTATTGAAGAACAAAAAAGGCTCGGGGATTTTCGCAATAAGCAAAATAATCCGCCTAAGATTAAACGCCCTACGGCCAATGATCGAAATATAGAAATCAATACCGGTGGTTCTGGTAGCGCAGGTCAAACGCTTAGCTTAGGAGATGATGGACAGTCGATGCTATCTGGTGACGCCACGACTTCAAGTACCGCAAAAGGCAGTAGCCGCTCGGCATCCAGTGGCAGTCGCGGTGCCAGCAATAGTGAAATTATCAACCTCATCAAACGCAACTATAATCCACCGACGGCAGCAAAAGGCTCGACGCAGCGTGCCACTTTAACCATCACTGTCAATGCTAGTGGTAATGTGGTTAACGTCTCTGCCTCAGGACCTGATAGCGCGGTCAATGAAGCCGCTAAGCAGGCGGTGTTGAATACCGGCAGCTTACCAATTGACGCCGATGATCCTAAATACCCTACCTTTACCATACAGTTTAAGGGCAGCAATTAATCAGTTGCCCTAAGACGATATTATTGCTAACTTTAGCTAACGCAACCTATATATGCGGCGATATTATCGTTATCGTCAGTTTGCCGCCTTTAAAAAACATTATCCCAACCTAGGAGTTCGATTTGGTCATGCGCATCCATAAAAAACTATGCTTCTCTTTACTTGCCAGCACCTCAAGCTTATTGCTTGCTCCTAGCGTCTTTGCAGCACCCGTCGTTCTAGAGTTGGATTATGAGATTCCGGTGCAGCAAAACCAAGTGGCTTTTGTGCCCTTTGCTGGTGACACGACCTTATCGTCTATTGTCTTAAATGATTTGAGTAAAACAGAGCTAAAAGTCACCAGTCAAAACCTACCGCAGCAGCCGCGCAGTAGTAGCGAGTTGGCAGGCACACTACCTGTATGGCAAAGCATGGATATCCCTTATCTTGTGGTCGGTAGCACGCGTAGTAATCGCGGTAAAGTCGTCACCGATTACGAAGTCATCGATATAAAATCTGGGCGCGTGATAGAAGGCAAACAAAGCCTCACCGCTGATAATAATAAAGAAAGCATGCGTTACGCAGGTCATGTTATCGCTGATAAAGTATATGAGCTTATCACAGGCATTCCCGGCGACTTCTCAGGACGTATTGCCTATATCGAAGAGATTGGCACTGGCAAAGAGAAAATATCGCGCCTAAAAGTAATGGATGCTGATGGCGAAAATGCCAAAACCATTACCGAGGTGGCAGGCTCTATCTTCTCGCCTACATGGTCACCCGATGGCAATCGCATCGCTTATTCAGTGCAGCGCGATAAGTCTTATCCTGTTATCTATGTACAAAGCGTGAGCGGCGGCGGTGCGACACCATTAACGCCCTTCCTTGGTAGCAATCTTAGCCCTTCATTCTCACCAGATGGTAGCAAAATACTGTTTTCTAGTAGCTTTGAAGGCAGTGCTGATATTTATGAGATGAGCGCTAGCGGCGGTACGCCTCGACGTATCACCAATTGGCCAAGTAGTGAAGTGCAGCCGAACTATGCCCCTGATGGCAAATCTTTTGTCTTCGTCAGTGACCGTGCAGGGTTTAACAAACCGCGTATCTATCGTTATGAGTTTGGTTCAGGACGTACGATTCAGGTATCAAGCAGTGGTTATGCGACCAGCCCGCAGTTCAGTAGCGATGGCTCACAAATTGCCTTTTTAAGTGGTCGCTCAGCTGCCATTATGAACAGTGGCGGCGCGGTCACTGCCAACTTAGGCAATACTGGTATCGACGAAGCTCCAAGTTTTTCGCCCAATGGTAAACGTGTGGTTTACGCCTCAAAGCAAGGCGGTAAAGGCGTACTGACCATCAAATCATTGAATGGTGGCGAATCATTTGGTAAATCTGGTCAAGGTACTATCCGCTCGCCAGTTTGGTCAGCGAGTCCTAAATAGCTTATGAATTTATTAAATTGTTATTTTACCAATTAAGCAAATCCTAGAAATGAAATCCTCGATATAAAAAAGCGCCTAATAAGTCATTAGGCGCTTTTTTTGGCTTGAAACAATTGAGTGATTTTTATAGTAATAATCAGTGATACAGTAGAATTACTTTAAAATCGATACAGTGCGACTGGGACAAATTTTTCGTAGGCTCTGTGATAGCAGCAAGCAAGAAAAATTTATACCAGTCGCACACAGCTATAACGTCTCGCTTTTATTTTGAACTGACTATACTAAAAATAAGCATTAAAACATTAACTCATTGTATTACTCATCACTAGGATCGCTAGCTGGTGGAACTGCGTGTCTTAGCTGCGCCACATCTTCAGCGGTAACTGTATCAGTATAACCATTTAAATCACTGACCACATATTGAGTGACCGCCGCCATCTGCTCATCATTCATCATCTTATGGAAGGATGGCATGCCACGAAAGCCATTAATCAAGATATCAATGATGTAATACTTTGATTGCATCTTACTGTTATCAGCCAGTGGCGGATAATAACCTGCGCCATAAGCACCCTCGCCTTTATGCATATGACAAGCGGCACAAGAGTCGTGATATAGCTTTTTACCATCTGTCGTCACAAAAGCATTCGTCCCTTCAAACTTGGCTTCCCATTCGGCAATACTTGGATCACTATCCATAGTAGGAAGCGAGCTGTTATCGACGATATTGATAGCAGGGGCAGCAAGTTCCTCACGGCTCATATATACACCGCCCCACGCCCCCGTATTACGACTTGCTTGATAGTCATTGGTTGTCAAGGAATCTTGATCTTGTACCGTAGAAATGGTCACTTCATCATCTGACTGTTGACTACAGCCTAAAAGCGCTGCACTGCTCAGCAAACTTAGCAGCATCACAGTCAGCAGTTTGGGGGTCATGTTTTTCATGACTTTTTTCTTCACGACTGCCTTATTCACGATTGCATTGTCCATGATAGCCTCTGAATTTTTATAGTTATTCATATTAACCCAGCATTTTTGCTTTTTTATGTAGGCGCTTGGCGGCATCCATACCAGATAAAATAGCACCTTCTTGCCATGCCGGAATGTGTGAGCAATGCTCGCCCGTAAGTACAATACGATTATCAATACTACACAAGGTGTCATAATGCTGACGACGAGTCGACTCATTCCAAATACCATAACAACCGAGTGTCCACGGGATACGGTGCCATACTACTGATGTACCGGCGCGGAACTCTTTTGGATACTGAGGATGGATATACTTACCGTAAGCCAGCGCGACATTGATACGCTCTTGCGGGGTCAAGGTATTAAATTTATAAGAAGTTGGGCCGTAGCCATACGCGCCCAACAACACACCTGTACCGTCTTTGAACATATTTTCTGAAGGATAAGCAATCTGCGCTATCGGCATATCGGTATAGGTCAAGCCGCCATAGATCCATTCATCCTCTTCCCAAAAGCGGCGATTAAACTCTAAGCCCACTTTATAAGAAGTCTCATAAGGCACTGCGGCCATCGCCTCTTTCATCGGTTTTGAGACGTTGATATCAATTTGGGTCAGTACCGTTAGAGGAATATTACACACACACCAATCAGCACGAATGGTTTTGGTCGCGCCATTTGGGCTATTGCTGTCGACATAATCAACGGTAACGCCACTTTCATCTTGATGAATCTTGGTCACTTTGGCATTAAACTCAATCATATCGCGGCATTCGCGAGTGAACGCATCACCGATTTTACCCATACCGCCAACAGGCTGAAACATGGTTGGCTGATGCGCATAGGTCATATGGTTGCCATAAATATCAGCCCACATGCCTGAATCTAATATCTCACTGATAGGCAAAGGCTTTGATGGGGTTTCATCGGGCATCAAGCCGCCACCCGGAAAAACACTATAACCACGATGCTTACTGGTCGCATTGCTCGCACGGTAGCGATAGTCTTTATCGAGTACACCCCAACCTTTTAAACCTTCTAGGAGCTTTTCTTTATCTTCTTTATTAACCGAACGATCAAGACCGCCAACATTGACCGCTTTTGATAATAGTTCTGATACATGCCCTTGGATGTCGTTTTTTACATCACCCAAGCGCTGCGGCACACCATTAAAATGGGTACTACGATGCAGATAAGCGCGGTCATTGGTCTGAATAAAAGGCTGCATCTCAACGCCGAACTGTTTGCAATAATGAAAAACGGCATAGTGATGGCTTGGCAGACGCCATGGTCCACCATTAAAATAGTTACCTTCTTCAAAATCACAGGTAACTTCTTCGCCGCCAAGCTCGGTATATTTGTCACCGCTATTGAGCGTCCAGCTACGACCGCCACCACGGTTTTGGAACTCGAGCACCTTGACATCATAGCCCGCTTTACGTAGCTCGTAAGCCGCGGTCAGGCCGCCAAGACCGGCACCAAGTATGACGATACTAGCGCCCGGCGGTGCACCCTTAAGGTCCATGGTTTCCTTAAAGCTCGATTCTGAGGCAAATCCTAACGTCGTCATTGCCTGATACATGGCGGTTGCGCCCGCTGTTTTACCAATCATCGAGAGCAGTTGGCGCCGCGTTGGTGATTGAAGCATGTCTTTCATAATAATATCCTTAAAGTAGACGTTCGTGCATGACGGTAAACACGGGTGCTTAGACACTGATTCTTAGACACTGGTTTTATTGATAAACACCTATCTTTATTTATCAGTATGTATGCTATTTATCAGCTTGGCTTAATTCTGCGTTTATTTGCCAAGCTGCCCTGCGCTACCGTATTGCCGTTAATCCCTGTCTTATAATAACTGTTTGATAATAGCTGTCTTATAATAACTACCTAAAACGCATTTATAAGCTTACTAATCCGCTGTTTGATTGAGTTTTTTGCTATTTGTATGACGTCAATTGAACGTAGTTAAATCAAAACCATGGCAATCAAAATCATTACAAATAGCGAAATTCGAATTAACGGCGGCGCTTAGAACGTAAAATGGCTCGTATAATAAATATAATGACCGCAATAGCGACGAGAATACCGATGATTGCCAATAAACCTGCGTACTTGATTAAGAAAGGTTTATCCACCCCTGTGTTAGCGATGCGATCGACATCAGCAGCACTGACCTCACTGTTAGCAAGCCCACCAAAATTGACACGTACATAGTTGGCAATGCCAGCAATCTGTTCACTGTTCAGCTCTTCTGAGAACCCTGGCATGATAGGCGACGTATCAGTCGCTCCCTCTACCCCATGCAATATCATATTAACGAGGGCATCAGGCTTTTCGCGGCGAATACTGCTGAGTCCCACGATAGGCGCATAACGCGCATCAGGCTGACCGTAACCATCTACACCATGACAGCTACCACATGCTGCTAGATATAGCGATTCTGGCGAATTGCTACCATTACTCACCTCTGTTTTTGCTTGGGCTAAATAATCTTTTTGCGCAAGGAGATCATGAGTGATTGATTCATTGACGGGCGTTGGCAAGCGTGACACATCAACAGCAGAGACCTTATCTTCTGTTTGAATAGCTGGTATCGCTTTTAGATAAGAGGCAATAGCACTCAAATCTTCATTTTTTAGATAACGGGTACTATGCGCGACTGCTTCACCCATGGGACCACCCGCATAAGCGCGTTGGTCTAGCTCACCGGTACGTAGATAGGTGATAATATCTTGCTCACTCCAACTACCGATACCGCTCGACTCATCGGGCGTGATATTTGGCGCATGCCAATGACCAAGCTGAGCACCTGATAGATACATTTTTTTATCGAAACCCATGGTGCTGTTACGCGGGGTATGACAAGTACCGCAATGCTCTAGATTATTGACCAGATATTCACCGCGTTTTTGAGTCTCGTTCAGTCCGTCGCGCTTTTCGGTAGACGGTACATTGAGGAAATTCCAGCCAAGCATTAAGCTGCGAATGTTAAAAGGAAACGGTAAATTGGTTTTGTGCTTCGGGGCTTCATCGACGGCCGGTACGGTTTGCAAATAAGCAAACAACGCGCTGATATCTTCTTCCTTCATGCCGCTATAAGAAGGATATGGCATGGCAGGATACAGCATGTGGCTTGGTGCACGGCCTTTTTGCAAAGCGTTCTTTAAATCCGCTTCGGTATAATCGCCGATACCGTAACGTTTCGAGGGCGTAATATTGGTTGAATAAATCTCTCCCATCGGAGTTTCAATCGCTGTGCCGCCGGTGTAATCCTCACCATGGCATGCCATACAGTCAGCAGCACGGGCAATATATGCACCGCGGTTGACAAGCTCGCTATTGGCAGGGCTTACATTAGGCAAGCTGGCATTGGGTAAGTTGGCATTAGGAAGGTTAACACCTTCAGCCATTGCGGCGCTGGAGGTAATACCAATGACAAGCATCGATAACATCACAGAAAGTGGCTTCATAATATCCTCATATAGCTGGCACCTAGGGTGTTGTAATTATTGTTGGGATAAGACATTCGATATTGGGCAAGTTTTTATAACTGATGACTTATAATGCCCAATGCATAATCCATTAAATGAGGTAGCAAATCGTCCAGTAAATGCTTCATAAAAGAGGGTGATAAAAGCAACTTAATAAAGATAGTTGCTAAAGAATGTCTACTCACCTCACTAATGTAAGACTATTTCACGACTATTACTTGAATAGTAACGGATTGGCTGCATTTTTTTACAAAACTTAAAGAAACGCTTTAGCGCTGCTACCTTGGAATAAATTAATATGTATTTTTATATTATAATTATCAATAATTAGATAAATCCTTTAGAAAACAATCACTAAAGCCTAATAAATCTTAATTTTATCCGTAAAAACGAATATATGAAACAATTTATCTGCTAAATTTCGGGTTTATTGCTTATCATTATCAATTATAAGTGTACATAATAGATACATAGCGCTTAGGGTCAATCGCCTTTTTATGTCGTGATATCTGCTGTTCTCTCTAGCTTACTTATGATATCCACCTTAATAATAAATAGCCTTTTGTATTCTCCATTGTTTTGTTTATGATAAGCGCCATGCTAAAGTCGCGCATTATTTTAACGTCGTTAACCATTTCAAAATCGCCAACTAGCGCCCGAGATGTCCTTATGAAATCATTTGCCTTTATATGTCTGCTTGTAGCGACGATACCTCTGACAGGTTGCCAATCTTTTCAATTTGTCGAAAGCCCAATTCCTGTCAAAAATCTCCCTGCGAAAACTTTCGCTGTTAAAGACCGGCCATTAACAACTGTACCTAATGAAAATATCTCTACCCCTACCGCTGCATTAGTTATGATTATTCCTGCTAAGAATACTGTTGATAATCCCTTTATCACTGATAATGATGTTACTAGAACCATTGTGGTTAAAAAGGTAGCAACACAAAATAACGCTCAATAAAAAAAGCAGATATCGATTTGATATCTGCTTTTTTTATTGAGCGTCTCATAAAGTATTCAAAATACTGATAGCGCCTGAGTGACTGCTTAGGCTAGTTTTTAGCGGCTTCCATTTGCTGTTTAGGCTGATGCTTGATAATGGTCTTCGCCAAATGGTCACCAAACCAGATAGCTGTATCAATATCGCCCTTCCCTGGGGTTTCTTCAGGTGGACCATCTAGCGACTGAGTCATCAAACCCAAAAAACTTGAAAGACGATTTAAATCATGCGCTTCATGACCCGTTGGCATAAGCGGCAGACCTATCCAATTCATCCCGTGCTGCATGGTATAAAGACAAATCTGCTGCAAGACGGCAAGCTTATCGCCGCTCAGACCGCCTGAATTGGCAAAGCCTGCGGCCCACTTACCTTCCCATTTACGATGATACCAACGCTTGGATGTCTCATCCATAAAGGTCTTAAAGCCTGCCGTCACGCTGCCCATATATACGGCACTACCAAAAACCAGTAAATCCGCCTGATCCAAAAACTCCCAATCGACATCATGAACATCGACCGCTTTGGCTTGTGCTTCTGGCAATTGCTGGCGCGCGCCCATCACTATGGCTTCGGCAACACGCCTCGTATGTCCGTAGTTACTATGGTAGATGACAGCCATCGATACGTTAGGCGGATTGTCCGTTGAAGCTGAGGAAGGCGTGATAGATGTAGTCATACGAACTCTAATAATGGATTGGGTGAATAGTAGTGATGCTGCAAATGTTCAATAATTTTTATTATAAATACTTTATGTGGCTACTGTTATGTAGCAGATAACTATTATATAGGACAGCGGACGCATTAATTCATTGATATGAGGCAAGCTTTGATAAATTCAACCTTCACTGAGCTGCGCTATTTTTAGACGCTGAACTTAAAGGCAAAATTAAATGGATAACATAATTATTAAAATGACTAGATACAGAGAAGCATAGCGAAATACAGTGAAAAAAAGATATCGGCTAAAATATATTTAAGCACTGCTATCCGTTGATCTCCATCTGCTTATTCCATATATGAATGTAATTATTCCCGCTCTTCTTGTAGTGATTCTTTAAAACGGGTCTATCATATAGCCCTTATTCAATCATACCTAGAAAAATCTGTTGGATATTCCAAATACCTTATCATAATCAATGATACAAACAATGAACAATGAACTCTGAAATATTATATCAGAGAAGGATGTGATTCCCTTGACGACTATAACGACGAGCGTTCAGCCCGTGAACGATACACGAGAGCCTATTGCTAAAGAGACGCTGGCTTTAAATAATCCACAAAAACCATTGATAATAGCTGGTGTTATTGTTGGTTTTATCCTGCTGGTCTATCTGTCTATTACCCAGACTACCGCTCAGCCGCTGCTTTTTGCTATCGGCTTATTGCTCGGCTATACCCTATTTCATGCCCGCTTTGGTTTTACTTCTGCCTTTAGACGTCTGATGTCGGTTGGTAATGGGCAAGCCATGCGCTCTCATATGTTGATGTTGGCCGTTGCGGTTACGTTGTTTGCGCCCATTCTTGCTTATGGAACGACGATTTTTGGCGGCTCGGTCGCAGGTTATGTGTCGCCAGTCGGTGTCAGTTTACTGGTCGGCGCTTTTGTATTCGGTATTGGCATGCAGCTTGGCGGCGGCTGTGCTTCTGGTACGCTTTACGCAGTAGGTGGCGGACGTTCGGTGATGTTTATTACCTTTATTTTCTTCGTCATTGGCGCGACCATTGGTGCTTATCATCTGCCGTTTTGGACAGAAGAGATGCCCTCCTTTGCGCCTTTTTCGTTAGCCACCTCTACTGGTCTTGGTTATAGCGGTGCTTGGGTGTTGTCTTTGGTCCTGTTTGCTTTGATTGCGTGGGTTACGCTCGTTGTTGAGAAAAAGACCAAGGCTCCAAAGATGGCTCCCGTTCCAACTGAGTCAGGTTGGAGACGTATTTTTCGAGGTTCTTGGCCGTTATTCGCAGCCGCTATTGTCTTAGCGATATTAAATGCTTTAACCTTGCTCACGCGTGGTCAACCATGGGGCATTACTTCTGCATTTTCATTGTGGGGCTCGAAAATCGCCAGCAGTTTTGGTGTTGATGTTGCCAACTGGGGCTATTGGCAAGGGGCGAATGCCGCTGCATTAAATGCGTCTATTTTCGCTGATTCAACCACAGTCATGAATATCGGCATTATCGTTGGCGCTTTTATTGCCTCAGCAGCGGGTGGTTTATTCAAATTCACTCAGATTACTTTGGGGAATTTCGCCGCTTCGGTGATTGGCGGATTAATGATGGGTTATGGCGCACGTTTGGCATTCGGCTGTAACATCGGTGCTTACTTCGGCGGTATCGCCTCTTTTAGTGCTCATGGTTATATATGGGGCATCATGGCGATGGCAGGGACTTTTTTAGCCTTATATCTGCGTCCTTTATTCGGGCTGTCTGTGCCAAAATCGAATGATTCTGTATGCTAATTCATCAAATGTCGTCTTAATAAAACAAAAAAATAGCAGGCTAATGATAAGCCTGCTATTTTTTATTGCATCATCAATATAATGCGCTTCATTACTTAAAAACTATTGCCAATTGTTTGCATCAAGAAACAGCAAGGCTGCGAACAATGACCAATGCCATACGTCCTGTCGCAGGCTGCTGAAGATGCGTTTGACGCCGATAAGAATAATAATGCGGGTCAGCATAACTACAAGGTATAGCGGCCTCATTGCTGACTATAATACCTGCTGCATTTAATTGGTCAGCCGCCAATTGTGGTAAGTTCAGCTTAATTTTATCCGCTTCAGAAGCTAAGACGTAACGTTCCTCAAAGCTCTCTAGATGCTGCGCTGCTAAGGTTTGATTTTCAATACAACCTGTTAACAGCTTATCTCGTACTTGCCTGCCGACTTCATAATTTTCTTGACTGATACAAACCCCAATCCACGCCATAATTGGTTCAGAGCTGCTAAAGCGTTCAACCGTCGCTTTAATAACACCGCATGCCAGCCCTTGCCAGCCTGCATGTATGGCGGCTATCTGCCCCGTTGCCGGTTGGTATAAGACTATCGGCACACAATCGGCGCTCATCACCGCAAGCCCTAATTTCACTTGGCAACTGACCATGGCATCGGCGTCAAGCGGACGCATAGCCAGCGCAGTCGCATCGATATCATGAATCTGCTTACCATGAACCTGATTGAGCCAGTGTAAGCTATCAATAGGCTGGCGCTGTGTTGCTGCCAATTGCTCATTGATAGCGCTCAGCAAATGCATGCGATTGTTTAAGACCGTCTTTGCATTGTCATTAACATGCAAGCCTACATTTAGCGCCCCATAACTTGCTTGGGTTTGCTGGTCTGTTTGCAGCTGACTTTGTAAATTAGCAGCAGTAGCGTCAACATTATCATCACTGATAAAAGCCGCTGTTTGGAAAACAGCCACTTCATCAAGCTGAGCGAGCAAGGTAATAGGAAGCTTGTTTATTGTGCTAGTCATGGTCGATTTACCACACTTCTCATTATCGTTATCGTTATTAAGGCATTAGCGCTAATTTATACTTTTTAAATAAACATCATGAAGTCATTAATGATTATTCTTCGTCATAGCCATCGCTTAAGACTGCCATCAATTGCTGCATATCTTCAGGGATGGGTGTGGTGACTTCGATATCTTCACCAGTCGTTGGGTGAACGAAACCCAAGGTATAAGCGTGCAATGCTTGGCGCGGAAAATTATTAATCGCTTGACGCTGCGCTTCTGTTAAACCGGCACGCAATTGACGACGACCACCGTAGACACGGTCACCGACTATCGGATACGTAATATGGCTAAGATGCACTCGAATTTGGTGTGTACGCCCTGTCTCCAGACTGACGTCTAGCAGACAGTAGTTATCGTTAAGCGGGGTCACGGTTAATAAATGGGTGACGGCTTCACGCCCTGCCGTCATCACGGTCATTTTGGTACGCTGATTGCGGTGGCGACCAATCGGCGCGTCAATACGACGATGACGCAGTAAACTTGCTGCATCTCCTGCTACCACACATTGATAATGACGATAGACGGACTTGTCTTTGAGCTGCTCCATCAAGGCCATTTGCGCGGGCTTAGTTTTACCGATTAGCAATAGTCCCGAGGTATCTTTATCAATACGGTGTACCAGTCCGGCACGCGGCAAATGGTGCTGCTGCGGGTAGTGATACAGTAGCGCATTGACCAAGGTGCCGGTTTGATTGCCAGCGCCAGGATGGACAACCATACCGACAGGTTTATTAATTACTAAAACATCGTCGTCTTCATAAACCACCTCGATATCGATGTTCTCTGGCTGATCTTCGCTATGTTGCTGCAGGGTCGTCGATAAATGTAAGATATCACCGGCTTTGACACGGATTTTTGGTTTTTGCACACTACCGTTATAAAGTAAGCTGCCGTCAGTGATCCAGCCTTGCAGCTGGGCACGCGAAAAATCGGTAAATACTTTTGACGCCAATTTATCAATACGTAAACCCGCTTCTTCTTCTACTACCGTATGTGTGACATCAACGATGACAGGGACGGCTTGCCCAGCGACTGCCGCTGCATCATCGCCGTCCTCATCGTCTTCATCAAGTAGCTCGCCATCCACCAATTCATCTAGCTCATCATCATCGGACAGCTCTTGCATCTGCTCATCAGTCGCACTTTCATGGTCAGCAAGCAGCTCATTATCCTCTAATAACTCATTTGGCATCGTCGATTTTTGCACGGGTGAACCTTTCGTTGGTGAAGTTTTCATGGCTAACTGTTGCGCGGATAACTCTTGCGCAGATAGCGTTTCTGATGTTGATGTTGATATATTAGCATCTAGCGGTTGATTCTTAGGTAAATTGGTCGTCATAGCATCATTATTCATAGCGGATTCATACATGGTAAAGTCGTTTACATTGTTTTGTAAGCCGACCTCATAAGAGAGCAGACTAACGCTTGCTAACCGGCAAAAATAAGTGCGGGCAAAAAAAGCAAAAGTCACATCGTCATAGTGTAACATGCTGAACGCCTAAGCCCTACAGAAGCTGCGCGTTATCTATGATTTTATCATGACCATGCGACAGGTTCTCAGCCGTCATATATTGGGCGTTACTCGCTAGATTAACTCTCTAAAATATAACATGGCTGTAATTTACTGTATATTTGCCCCTGTCAGCCATATTCATTATCGCTCGTGACAGCGGCTCATGCTACACTACGGAACAATGTCATCATGGCCCCCATACATAAAGCATTAGCGTAACCAGACATAAAGCATTCGCCGTTTAACTACAAAATAGATAACGAAAAAATAGACGAAGCAAAGGTTATTCTATAAAGTAAGCCATGTTTTGCTGTATGCTATGGCACTGAATTTTTAAAATAAATATATTTTATTCATACGAGCAAAACTGCATTCGATAAAAATTCTGTTGCTAATGAGTGCGCTTATTTATAGCGCCTACTCATTAATAGACAGTTAACGGATGCCGCAAGCATCGTTTTTTCATTATTATCCTTTTATTATTTAGCCTAATAGCGTCGCTGCTATTACGCGTCTTGTGTCGGAGAAGAAGTATGCAAGCTGTTGGCAATACGTTTATCAAACTGTCCTCAATCACCCTACTTGCCCTAAGTATCAACTTGGTGGGTTGTCAAACGTTTAAAAACCTAACCGGCGGTAAAGACGTGGATGCGGTTGAAACTGCTGAGAAGTCAGAGCAGCGTTACTATAATGACGCCATCGTCCAGATTGATAAAGGTCGCTATACGCAAGCTGTTGAAGATTTGACCAATCTGCGCACCTTTTACCCAACCGGACAATACGCCGAACAAGCATTGCTCGATATGATGTACGCTCAATATGAAAGTGGCAAGTTTGAGACCGCTGCAGCCAGTGCTGAGCAATTTATTAATTTGTACCCGTCTAATCCGCAAGTCAGCTATGCCTACTACGTACGCGGCGTGGCCAATATGCAAGGCTCATCAGAAGGTTTAAAACTGTTTAAGCTTAATCAAGCTGAGCGTGATACCGCGTATTTGCGTATTGCCTTTGCAAATTTCCAAGAGCTTATCAATAAATACCCTAACAGCCCTTATGCGCCAGATGCCGCTCAGCGTATGACTTTTATCTATAATCAGTTTGCCGAAAGCGAGATGAGCGCGGCGAATTGGTATATTGAGCGTGAAGCCTATGTCGCGGCTGTAAACCGTGCCAAGTGGGTGTTCCAATACTATCCATTAAGCGAATCTGTGCCTGACGCTATTGCGGTACTGGCTTATAGCCATGAAAAACTCGGTCTTAATGACTTGGCTAAAGAATATAAAACGCTATTGCAGATTAACTATCCAAACATGCTAAGCGCTGATGGACGCGTTAAATTGAATACCAAACGTGAGCGCTCTTTGTTGAATAAATTGACCTTTGGGCAATTGAACCGCTTTAATAAAGACACCTCAGTTGCGACAGGCGATTACAATGGTGCCACCAAAACTCAAGTTATCCGTAATGCCAGCCAATTAAGATTGCCGAGCAACAATGCGGCAGCAGCCAACGCGAGTACTAATGCTAACGCCCCGTTAAATATGTCTCCAAAACGTACTACTGGCATTAATATGGGTCTAGGTCTACCTGAAGCGTCAGCTGAACGCGTGACGAGCCAATCGAGCACCGGCGATGCCGCCAGAGAAGCCAATGTCGATCCGCAAAACACCAATCCTGTACGTCGTACGACGATACCTGCGGAGTAAACTGATACTACCCTCGTCTATTTTAGACGCTTAGCGCCTATCATCACAAATAAGGTCAACATTCTGTTGGCCTTATTTTTCTGTTTTTACTTCTTATACTTTTTATCTACTTTCAGTTTTTATTTCTAGCTGATTGTCGATGCTTAATATAATTGACCTATGGTAAACTGTTTTTTGTATGAGCATTCCTAACCATATTCTTGAGCAATTAAATAGCCAAGCTGACTTAATCAGTATCATTGGGCGTCATACCACGCTTAAACGTGCGGGTAGTGAGTACAAAGGCTGCTGTCCGTTTCATGGCGAAAAGTCGCCGTCTTTTTATGTCAATCCGCAAAAGAACATCTATCACTGCTTCGGCTGTAGTGTTGGCGGTAATGCCATCAGTTTTTTGCGTGATTATGAAAACTTAACCTTTATCGAAGCGGTTAATGAGCTGTCCAAACAAACGGGCATCGAAGTACCAAAAGAAGAGCAGCAAAACGTCAGCTATCAACGTAGTAAAAAACAGCCCATTGCAAAACTCGTAGCAGCAACTCAAGCACCGAATAAAGCCGTATACCCTGAGCAAGTATCTGCTGATATGCCATCAAGGCAGGTATCAGCAAATTATAATGACAGTAATTATCACGAAAACAGTAGCTATGAAAACTACCCGCCACTAGCGTCCTATGACTCTATACCTTATATGGCGGATGATTACGGTTCAGATGCTTATAATACAGAGTATCAAGCTGATAATAGCTATCCGCCTGCTTGGCTGATAGACGGTGATGACAGCATACAAATTCAGGATATAAGTAGCACTGCTGATAAAGACGGTAACTTATATGAGCTGCTAGAGCAGATACAACAGTTTTATCAGCACAATCTTACGATTCATCCTCATGCCAAGCATTATTTTTTATCACGTGGTATCACAGAAGACATCTTTGAAACTTTTGGTCTCGGCTATGCGCCCTTTGGTTGGCAGCATCTTGAACATCAATTCCCGCAGGACATTGAAGGGCTTAAAGCCTTGGGCTTAGTGCGAAAGTCAGAATCTGGGCGCGACTATGACCTACTTCGTGATCGGGTTATTTTCCCGATTCGCGACAACCAAGGTCGCACCATTGGTTTTGGCGGTCGCGCGCTTGATGACGAGGTAAAACCCAAGTATATCAACTCGTCCGACTCGCCTGTCTTTCATAAGCAGCACGTACTATACGGCTATTACGAATCTCGCCAGCAGCGCGCTGATAACTGGCTGGTGGTCGAAGGCTATATGGATGTCATTGCCCTTTATCAAGCCGGTATTTATGGTGCGGTAGCTTCTATGGGTACGGCGATTAATGAGAGCCAAATATCACGGCTGTTGACATTAAACCCTACCCTGACTTTAAGTTTCGATGGTGATAGCGCGGGACAAAAGGCCGCTTGGCGCACGCTTGAAGTCGCGCTGCCTGTACTTGGCGATGATAAAGAGCTGCGGTTTTTAACCTTACCTAACAATCATGACCCTGATACTTTTATTAAAAGTCAGGGCGCGGATGCGATGCGTGAGCAAATCGCTACGGCCATGCCGCTATCACAGTATATTTTTGCTTACTTAAGTGAGCGCTACGACTTAACCTTGGCAGAAGGTAAAGCCAAGCTTATGTCGCAAGTGCGCGCGTTGACCACCGCCCTACCTAAAGGCAGTAGCTTTCGCTATCTTTTGAATAATGACATTTATCAAAAGCTGGGCGGTAAACGTAGTCAAAACAAAGAGGCCAAAGACGCGCTGCTAGATTTTGATGGCGATATGACCATCAGTCAGCAATTGCAGCTGTGTTTTTTATTCCAGCCGCGCGCCTTAAGTGATGACCCTATCGAAGCCATTTGGCAGCAGGCAGGTATTAATGATTTGCAGCTGCCGGCGCATATCAAACAAAAAGCCTCTGCTGATATATTGCGTCCACTGGCATGGGAAGACCTGCAAGATAACGCCCTGCTCGATATCGTCAGCACCATTAAGCGCTGTCTTAATTATTTGCCTAAAGACGCCAATGCAGCGGCGCACTTTATCTTATCTAATGTCAAACCCAGCACCCAAGAGACGCTTAGCCGCGATTGGGGCGGATTTTATAAAGCCCTTACCACGCGCAATATCTTAAGCCTTGATGGTTTGGTTGAAGAGTTGGTCAGCCAGTTGATTGAACGTCATATGAAGAAAAAAATCCAAGATTTGGTTAAGAACCCCGACAATATAAAACTGGCTATTGTCCGTAAGCAGTCACAATTATTAAACGACTGGTTACGCGCACAACAAGCAGAGCAATCGGCACAAATGGCAACGGTGAAATCTTAACGGCTAGGCTGGGATACGTCCTAGATTTTATTTATGGGCGGCGACCCTTTAAAAGCATAGCGGTTGCCCCCACTATTAATGATTATGCCCAGTTGCATATACCGCCCTCAATCAGGCTACTGATAAAAAACCAATGGGTGAAAAATAATGGGGAATATCATTAATAAATACCAGATAAATGCTAGATAAATAGCAGCGAGCATCACTAGCTCGTGCTTGATTACGCTGGTCTGTGTTAAACTGTGTCGCTAACTATTTATAGCCCGACTTAATAGATGACGATAAACCCGCATCATTAAGCACAATTTTAGCTAAAAGCACAGCTCTAGGTATGCATTTTTAAGGCGCTTTTTAAAACATAAATTTTAAATCGCTGTATTTTTGAATGACCATTTTTTAGCTCATAGTATTTTTTAGGGTTGTTTTTTAATTAATAGTATTTTTCAGATAACCGTATTTTTAGGCAACTGTATTTTTAGGTAATATGATTTTGAAGTATTTTGCGCATGACCAATTTTTAGCGGTTTTTTAGTATTGTAATTGTAGTATTTTGAGCCTTTATTCATATCCACTCATTTTTGTTATTATTGACAACCTTTACGCCATATTTTGATGAATCGATTGATTATATCAACGCACCCCGTAAGCGATAGCGAGTCACAATATAAAAATGTCCGATACAAGCAAGCGAGTATTTATGAACGATAAGTCAGTTTCTAAGTCCACATCTCAACTGGCCACCTTAATCCAAATGGGTAAAGAGCAAGGGTATTTGACCTATGCTGAGGTGAATGACCAACTGCCCGACTCTATTACTGAAAGTGATCAGATTGAAGATATCGTGCAAATGCTAACGGACGTTGGCATTAAAATTTTTGAATCTGCGCCCGACGCCGATGACATCTTGATGAACGATGATTCAAGTGATGATGACATGGCAGCCGATGAGGCAGCAGCAGTTTTGGCTTCGGTCGAGACTGAGCCTGGTCGTACCACTGACCCTGTACGTATGTATATGCGTGAAATGGGTACGGTTGACCTCTTAACCCGTGAAGGCGAGATTGCCATTGCTAAGCGTATCGAAGAAGGTATTCGTGACGTGCAGCATGCCATGTCTTACTGGCCGGGTACGGTACAGTTCGTCCTTGATGAGTACCAAAAAGTCCAAGATGGCGAGAAAAAATTGTCTGACGTCATCACGGGTTTCTTAGACCCTGAAACCGAAGAAGACAAAATCGCCGCCCAAGAGGCAAAAGAAGCAGCGAAAGAAGAACGCGAGCGTATTAAAGAAGAAAAAGAGAATCCGCCAGTTATCAAACCAAAAGCCAATGCCAAAGCTGCGCTTGACGATGATGACGAGGACGACGAGGTCGAAGTTGAAGAAGAAGCCGAAGAAGAAACCGGCGGTATCGATCCAGAAGAAGTACGCTTACGTCTAGAAGAGATCGAACACTTATTTATTAAAGCCAAACAAGCCTTGCTTGATTATGGCCGTGGTAGCGTAGAAGCAGATGCTGCTTATGCCCTACTTGCCGAACGCTTTATGATGTTGAAGTTAAACAATCGCTTGTCAGACCAAGTGATGGCTATCATGCATGACGTCTATGACGATGTGCGTAAGCAAGAGCGTCAAATCATGCGTTTGGTGATTCGCCGTGGTCGTATGCCGCGTGATGAATTCCGTAAAACTTTCCCTAGCAATGAAACCAACGTTGATTGGCTCATTGAGCGTATTAAAGGCAAGCCTGCTTTTGCAGGTACGCTAGAAAAAGTCGCTGACGATGTGATTTTACTACAACGTAAAATTCGTGATTACGAGCAGCAGCTCGATATGAAAATCCACGACATGAAAGACGTCGCCCGTCGTATGGCGGTTGGCGAAGCAAAAGCACGCCGTGCCAAAAAAGAGATGGTCGAAGCTAACTTGCGTCTGGTAATTTCTATCGCTAAGAAATATACCAACCGTGGTCTACAGTTCTTGGACTTAATCCAAGAAGGTAATATTGGTCTGATGAAAGCGGTTGATAAATTTGAATACCGCCGTGGTTATAAATTCTCAACCTATGCCACGTGGTGGATTCGTCAGGCAATCACCCGCTCTATCGCTGACCAAGCGCGCACGATTCGTATCCCTGTGCATATGATTGAGACCATTAACAAGATAAACCGTGTCTCACGTCAATTGCTACAAGAAATGGGCCGCGAGCCAACGCCTGAGGAATTAGGCGAACGCTTAGAGATGGACGAAGTTAAAGTCCGTAAAGTGCTAAAAATTGCCAAAGAGCCTATCTCTATGGAGACGCCAATCGGTGATGATGAAGACTCGCACCTAGGCGACTTTATCGAAGATGGTACGATTTCAAGCCCTGTTGATGATGCGACCGCAGCTGGTCTGCGTGAAGCGACGCGTGACGTATTAGGCAACTTGACTGAGCGTGAAGCACGTGTCCTAAAAATGCGCTTTGGTATCGATATGCCAACCGACCATACGTTAGAAGAAGTTGGTAAGCAGTTTGATGTAACGCGTGAGCGTATTCGTCAGATTGAGGCAAAAGCATTACGTAAATTGCGTCATCCTTCACGTTCTGAGCACTTACGCTCATTCCTTGAAAATGACTAATTTATATAGGAATTGCTGAACTTATATAAACGTTCTGAAAAGAAAATCAAAAAAGCTGAGTATATCTCAGCTTTTTTGTGCCTGTTATTTGATGGCTATTAGCTTTTACTTATTAAATATAGAGCCGCTATAGCATAAGATAAGCAATTAACTCATAAAAATATTGCCTTTATTTAAAATAGCGAGTATAACTACCTACCGTTCGGTAGTTAAAAAAATTAAATAGATAAATAGTTAATAGTGCACTCTTATGAATAAACAAACCAATGTAAACCACATCAGTATCAAAACCGTCATCTCTCTTGCCATCATTGTGGCGCTTGGCCCTGCAGCGATTGATATGTATTTGGCCTCTATGCCGAATATGGCAACAGACCTCAATACTTCCTACGCCACCACACAAATCACGTTGACCGTCTTTCTTATCTTCATGGGTTTAGGACAGCTGGTATTTGGTCCCGTATCTGATGCCATAGGGCGAATAGCACCATTATTTGCAGGCTTGCTGGCATATATTGGCGCTTCCGTGTGGGCGATGTGTTCACAAAGTATTGAAAGCCTAATCTTTGCCCGCATTTTGCAAGGTCTTGGTGCCTCTATGGCTATCGTGGTGGTGATGAGCATGGTACGCGACTTAGTCGATGGACCAAAAGCGGCACAAATTTATGCTTTATTAAATACCATTGTGGCATTAGGTCCAATCGTCGCGCCAGCAATCGGTGGTATCGTCGGTGCGCATTATGGTTGGCGCGGCGTCATGTTTATTTTGGCGGCGTTAGGTATCATCGTGCTGATTAATACGCTGTTGAATATTAAAGAAACCTTGCCAAAAGACAAGCGCATTCAATTAAATATAAAAAATATTACAGGCATTTATATCGGCATATTAAAGAACAAAACCTTTGTCTTTAATCTCTTTGCGCTATCTGCGGTGTATTTCTTTTTGTTTGCCTATATCGGTGGTTCTGCTTATGTCTATCAAACAGACTATGGTCTTAGCCTAGAGCAATTTGGTTTTGTCTTTGGCTTGACCAGTATCAGTCTAATTTTAGGTGCTTCTTCCACCGCTTATTTGGTCAAAAAAATATCAGCATCACATTTGGCCTTAATTGGCGCCGGTGTCATGATGCTCGGTAGTGCCGTCTGCATCGTCGCTTATCTGCTATCGATGGGTTTGGTCGGTATTGTCACTGGTATTGCCTTAGGACTATTTGGTCTTGGCGTATTAGAAGCGACGTTGATGGCGATTGCAATGGACTCGCAGCGCAGCGCTTTAGGTTCAAGCGCAGCTTTATTGGGCGCCATTCCTATGTTACTCTCATCTACTGCCACACCCATCGCGGGACAATTGGTTGAGATGAACACCTTATATTGGTTAATCTTGCTAGGTACTATGGGACCGATTATTTTGGCATTGGTCTATCTTGGTTCTAGAAGCTTAAAACCTTATAGCACTGTCGCCACACCATCATTAGAGGAGGCCTATGCAAAGCCATAAACCACGTTCAAGTGCTAAGCAACGTATTATTAATGCTGCGTTTGAGCCTTTCTTTATGCACGGCTATGAGGGTGCATCACTCAGTGATATTGCCAAGGCTGTGGGCATCCGCAAAGCCTCTCTCTATACGCACTTTGCCAGTAAAGAAGCGATATTTTTAGAATTACTGCAAGATGCGCTCGAGTCGGAATGTGCGTTTATTAAGTCATGCTTTGCGACGACTAATGAATTTACTACTCCCGGTGAAGCGTATTGCCATGCTTTTGAAGCGCGTTACGAAAGCGCGATTACCTTACGGTTTTTAATTCGCATGGCCTATGCCGCACCTGTGCATCTGACCGATACCAGCGCGGCGACTTTTAATGTCTATATAAAGGTGTTGACTGAGCACATACAGCTGGCTCTACAGCCTTATCAGCTCGACTCTGAGCAGCTAGAGCTGTATACCGATGCCTATCTAGGCGTAATCGATAGCTTAAGTGTAGAGCTGCTATATGCAGAAGGCTTATATGAGCGCCGTTTTAAAGCCATGCTGATGCTCTATCACACTGCTATTGAACAGCTCGATAAAAAATAGATTTTTAAATCTAAGTTGCTTTTTTTATCGTTATTTGGACATCACTTGCTAATGATGGCTGAGTTCACCTATCATAGGGCTCAACTTCTTAAATAACAGCAGTTCGAACTCATTTAAATTTTATATTTATTATTAAAAAATAAACCTTGTCGGGGTGCTTTGATTTTGACGCTTTAACTACAATCAAAATCATGGCTGAGAGTTACCCGCGAACCTGATGCAGTTAGCACTGACGTAGGAAACAAGCGTGTCGATATATAAGTCACATTTATTTTATATTTTGCCAATCTATTAAACCTAGACGGGCAAATTTTTTGTGCCTTATCACTTCTCGTTTTCTGCCATTTGCTTGCTTGCGTTTTATAACAGTAAGTGAAAACTATGGATTACCAAACGCTACGTCACAATTGCCCCACATGGGATGATTACATTCAGCATGATTTCGTCAAACAGCTGACCGCTGGCACACTCGCCCCTGACAGCTTTCGCCACTACCTTGTGCAAGACTATTTATACTTAATTCACTATACCCGCGTGATGGCACTGAGCGTATATAAGAGCGACACACTGGCACAAATGCGCGTCGGTCAAGCAGGTATCAATGCCATGCTCGATATGGAAATCGCCATGTATTTGGATTTCTGCCGTCAGTGGAATATACCACTTGAACAAGTAGAAAACGCTCCTGAATCTACCATTACCATCGCCTATAGTCGCTATATATTAGACGCTGCAATGTCAGGCTCGTTGGCTGAGCTTTATGCCGCTATTGCCCCTTGTTTGATGGGTTATGGAGAAATTGGTAAACGCATCAAAGATGAGGGCTTTATCGCTGATAACCCTTATCAACCATGGATTGATGTGTTTTCCAGTGATGAGTTTCTATCGATTACCGCGCAGAACGAAGCACAGATTAATACGCTGCTAGCCGATGCCAGCCCTGCTCAGGCAGACAAGTTCCAACGGTTATTTAATACCGCCGCACGTATGGAAGTCAATTTTTGGCAGCAGGCGTTAGATTTGTCTTAACTTATACTCAATCTAGCTTGATTCTAAAAAAGCCCTCTAAAATTAAAAACAATGATCAACAATAACGATCAACAAGGAGAAACATCATGGCAGCATTCGATGAACACGCAAGCGCGTACGACAGCTGGTTTTTTGACAACCAAAACTTACTGACCAGTGAGCTAAAGCTGGTCGCTCACTTCTTAGATAAAGATAGCGAGATATTGTCTATCGGCTGTGGTAGCGGTCTTTTCGAATCACTGTTGGCCAAAGATTACGGCATTCATATCACGCATGGTATCGAGCCATCGAAAGATATGGCTGAAGTCGCTGAAAAGCGTGGATTGAAGGTAGATATCAGCCCTGCCGAAACCTGCGAGATTGAGCCTAATAAATTTGATATCATCATGTTTAACGGCAGCGTCAGCTATATCAGCGATTTGGATGTCTGTATCAAAAAGGCCTTTGATGCTCTAAAGACTGGCGGCAAACTTATCCTGATTGATGTGCCAAAAGAAAGCGGCTTTGCCAGCTTATACAATTTAGCCAGCGCGGTAGATACGTGGGAGCATCCACTACTCGAACACATATCCCCTGCTGACCCTTACCCTATTGAGCTGGTAAAGTCAGCAAACTGGCGTACTTCAGATGAGAAAATCGAGTTAATGCAAGCCAATGGTTTTGTCGATTTCGAATATGCGCAGACTTTACTCACTCACCCTATGTATGCCAATGACAAGGTACAAGAGGTCATCGAAGGCTATGATCGCGGCGATTATGTGGCGGTATGTGGTTATAAAAAATAACGATTTTAATACCGCTTAACGTTGGCTGACCCTTGAATAATATGATGAGTGGCCTTATAAATGGTGCATAAAGCGCTTATCGGCATAACCCATAAGCTCATATTTTCACAAAGATAAGGACAACATCATGACTGATGATCCAAAAGATACCACTAACCCAAATCAAACCCCTAAAAGAGAGGTCAAAGTGACAGAATTGGTCGCCAATGACGGTATCTTAAAAGGCAAAAAAACTGACGTGCAAAACCCTGAGCTGTGGCAGTTCCCAATGAACTACCCACTGAGCATCATCGGTCATGAAGGCGAGCACGATAGCTTACTCAATGAAGTGAAGCTTATCCTTGGTAGCCAGTTTCCAGAGTTTGATTTGGCGTCTATGGAAGTTAAACCGTCAAAAACAGGACGCTTCCATTCGGTGCGTGCCAATTTATACTTGACCACCGTTGAGCAAGTAAACACGCTTTATGCATCACTCGATAATGCAAAAACGGTACGCATGGTCGTCTAATCATAGTTTTATCAATTTAACAAAAACCAGTCCGTTTTTCGTCCGAATCGTCACTCATATGGGTGGCGATTTTCTATTGGCTGGGGTACAATCACCACCCGAAATATGCGCGCCATTCAGCATATTTGCGCTCGTTAATTTAGCCGACAATAAAAAGTAAATTCGCGCCATTTTTTACAAAACTTTTATTATTTTTCTTATTGGCGTCTAACCCTTATCCCATCGTCCTTTGCTAAAATTTGGACACGCTTTACTCTCTCATCAACATAGTTTGCCGCTAAAATCAATATAGCATTTTCAAAATTTTCCCGCTATATTGTGTCCACCTACTAACAAATACGCTATATGTAGTGCTCAGTGATTTAAATCCTCACTATGAGCAATGGCATCGTTTTGCCTAAAAAAACACTCTGCCGTGACAGGATGTTATAGCGTAATAAAGATAGCGTGATAAAGAATGCCCGCCGGTATGAACCGCGCCGCATTACTATAAGTAACACTATAAGCATCATTATAAATTAATTGCCCAGCAATCAACTTACGAGGTCAGCATGACACATATCGATAAAATCCAAGTAACCAAACGTGATGGACGTTTAGAGCCTATTGATTTAGATAAGATTCACAAGGTTATCGAGTGGGCTGCTCATGATTTAGATAATGTGTCGGTATCACAAGTTGAGCTAAAGTCGCACATTCAGTTTTATGAAGGCATCAAAACTCGCGATATTCACGAGACCATCATCAAGTCTGCCGCTGACCTTATCTCTGAAACCACGCCTGATTATCAGTATTTAGCCGCGCGTTTGGCCATCTTCCATTTACGTAAGATTGCTTATAATAAATTTACCCCGCCTCACTTGTATGACCATGTCAAAAAGCTAACTGATGCCGGTAAATACGATCAGCATATCCTAGCTGACTATAGCCGTGCGGAATTTGATGAATTAGAAGAATATCTTGACCACTGGCGCGATATGAATCTTGCTTATGCTGCTGTCGAGCAAATGGCGGGTAAATATCTCGTGCAAGACCGCGTCAGCAAGACCGTTTACGAGAGTCCTCAGTTCTTATATATGCTGGTTGGTATGTGTCTGTTTGCCAGCTATGAAAAGTCAGAGCGTCTTGATTACGTTAAACGCTTCTATGATGCGACCTCACAATTCAAAATCTCTCTACCAACGCCTATCATGTCAGGTGTACGTACGCCATCGCGCCAGTTTAGCTCGTGTGTATTGATCGAATGCGGTGATAGCCTAGATTCTATCAACGCCACCACCAGCGCCATCGTACGCTATGTATCGCAGCGAGCCGGTATCGGCATCAACGCTGGTCGTATCCGCGCCCTTGGTAGCCCTATCCGTGGCGGCGAAGCGCAGCATACTGGCTGTATTCCTTTTTATAAATTATTCCAAACGGCGGTTAAATGCTGCTCACAAGGCGGCGTGCGTGGCGGTGCAGCGACGTTATTTTACCCATTATGGCATTTAGAAGTTGAGTCGCTACTGGTACTGAAAAACAACCGCGGCGTTGAAGACAACCGTGTCCGTCACATGGACTACGGCGTCCAGTTAAACAAAACCATGTATACCCGTTTGATTAAAGGTCAAGATATCTCGCTATTTTCACCAAGCGACACCCCGGGCTTGTATGATGCGTTCTTTGAAGACCAAGACAAGTTTGAAGAGCTATATACCAAATACGAGAACGACCCTAGCATTCGTAGCCGTCAAATTCCAGCCACGGAATTGTTTAGTCTGATGATGCAAGAGCGCGCCAGCACCGGTCGTATCTACATCCAAAACGTTGACCATTGCAACACGCATAGCCCGTTTGACGCGACAGTTGCACCGATTCGCCAGTCAAATCTATGTATGGAAATCGCGCTACCGACCAAGCCACTTGATAATATCAATGACGAAACTGGCGAGATTGCCCTTTGTACGCTATCAGCAGTCAACCTAGGTAAAGTTGAAAACGTTAGCGATATCGAAGAGCCAGCAGAATTAATCGTCCGTGCGCTTGATGCCCTACTTGACTATCAAGACTATCCAGTCAAAGCGGCTGAAAATGGCAGTATGCGTCGCCGTACCTTAGGTGTTGGCGTGATTAACTATGCTTATTATCTGGCGAAAAATGGCGTCCGCTATTCAGACGGCAGCGCGCTTGGTCTAACCCATCAAACCTTTGAAGCGCTACAGTATTACCTCTTAAAAGCGTCGAACAAATTGGCAAAAGAGCAAGGCGCATGCCCTGCCTTTAATGAAACCACCTACTCGCAAGGTATCTTACCGATTGATACCTATAAAAAAGACTTGGATCAAATCTGCCAAGAGCCGCTACATTTAGATTGGGAAACGCTACGTACTGAAATCACCACCCACGGTCTGCGCAACTCTACCCTAACCGCCTTGATGCCGTCTGAGACCTCTAGTCAGATTGCCAACGCCACCAACGGTATTGAGCCACCACGCGGTCTGGTGTCTATCAAAGCGTCAAAAGATGGCATCTTAAAGCAAGTCGTGCCTGAGATTGACAAGCTAAAAGATCAGTACGAGCTACTGTGGCAAATGCCGAACAATGACGGTTACCTAAAGCTGGTCGCTATCATGCAGAAGTTCGTCGATCAAAGTATCTCTGCCAATACCAACTATGACCCAACGCGCTTTGATGGTCAGCGTGTACCGATGAAGGTATTGCTAAAAGACTTGTTGACGGCGTATAAGCTTGGCGTGAAAACTTTGTATTACCATAACACCCGTGATGGTGCGAACGATGCCCAAGCGGATATGGAAGATGATTGTGCTGGCGGTGCATGTAAGATTTAGGCCTTGATGGATAAGAAAAACTAATGTCAATTTTAAAAAGCTTCTTAATAAGTTGTTTAGCTGTAATAGCACTTATTTCATCGCTGACATGTTATGCAGATGTATCTGTGAGGGGTTACTATAAAAAGAACGGTACTTATGTAAAACCTCATATGCGTTCTAACCCAGATAGTAGCTTTAGCAATAATTGGAGTACGGTAGGTAATGTGAATCCTTATACTGGGAAAAAAGGTACTAAAACAGCACCTACCTATAACTATAATGCGATAACAAATTCTAGTAATGCTAATAATGTAAATTATACAAGCTTTTCACAACCTTATAATTTACATGCTATGAAAGACAAGGAAGTTCAATTTAGAGATTATGAAACTGTACAGTTAGAAAACACTTTGAAAATTAGGCTTGATGGTATCGACTGGTATCATCTAGCAGAGTCCAAAACTGATATTACTTATATTAGAAAAGGCGCATTAGGCTATTTCAATAACTATCCTACTGTTTCAATAATGTATAAAGGTGCAATACAATCGAATGGAAAACCTGCATGGTTGGGCACAAGATTTATAAAAGTTATTGCGGACTGCAAGGAAGATAAGATTGCACTTGTAGCTGATGCTGTTGTGGATTCAAATAATAAAGTTGTAACTAACATAGATTATCCAGAAAACTTAAGAGTCAAATGGAGTGCTATGAGTGATTACTTTAGTCCCGACTTATTCAAATCTACGTCTGGTGCATGTGATTCCTAAGCAATAATATATGGGTTAAAACTTACGACATCTAACGTCTTAATTAAATAAGTCGTTGGGTGTCATCTTTTAGTATAAGGATACTTAAAATATTTAAAATTAATATACCAACAATTAAGACTGTAGGGTGCGCCTAGCGCACCGATAATATTCAAGATTGTAAGTAGGTTCGATGAAAATGCAATTACCTTTACTAGTTAGTTATAAAAGTTCTGCTAGTGCAATAATGTACCGTGATGGTGGCTCGCTTGAATTAAGATTCATTGCAGATAACGACAGAAATTATTGTATATTTATGGAAGTTGTTCATGACTCGCCGGATGATTGCAAACGTTACCATCCACCGATGCTATTTAAAGAGTCATTCGACATAAACAATAGTAAGCATGAAGACTTTATCGGCTATTTGAATTGGCAAAAGGTTAAAGGATTGATTAATGAAATCAAGATAGATATCGGTCAGGATTTTCATAATCAGGATTTCGATTTAATCGAAAATATTGCGAATAATAATGGCTGGCTTATTAAGTAAAATACTTTGGCTTTACCGCTATAATCGAAACATACAAAGAATAAAAATGACGGAGGTCATAGACGTGCAATATACCGCAATCATCAAAGACGGTGGTTTGTTTATCCCTAACGTATTTTCCGACCTAAACGATGGTGGCTCGCATATCGTGCAAGTAGCAGTCGATATCGAGGAAGTTCGTCAGCAATTGAATAGCAGCGTAATGCCAAAGATGGACGCGCCAAAACAAGCAAAAAAACCAGTAAAAAAGCCGCTAAAAAAAGAAGCACAGAAAGCCGCAGAGGTAGATTTAAGTACGCTGCGTAAGAGCGCTATCGATGAGCTGGAAGGATTGGATGATAGTGAGCTTAGCGAGATTTTTAAAGCGTATATGAATGATGGACAAGAACCAACGCAAATATCTTTAGAGAACTTATAACGCCCTTTTGAAAGTATTTCTCAGGTGGCATTTTCAAACTTTTGATTCACAACTGTATCACTTATAAAGGTGGAACTATGACTTACTCGATTTTTTCCCAAACGCCAAACAATGCGCTAAAAGAGCCGATGTTTTTTGGTCAGCCGGTCAACGTGGCGCGTTATGACCAACAAAAGCATCCTATCTTTGAGCAATTGATTGAAAAGCAGCTGTCGTTCTTTTGGCGTCCAGAAGAAGTCGATGTGTCACGCGACCGTATCGACTATGGCAATCTGTCGTCACATGAGCAGCATATCTTTATCAGTAACCTAAAATATCAGACCCTACTCGACTCTATCCAAGGTCGTAGCCCAAACGTGGTGTTATTGCCACTGGTGTCTATCCCTGAGCTTGAAACGTGGATTGAAACGTGGACGTTTTCTGAGACCATTCACTCGCGCAGCTATACTCATATCATTCGTAATATCGTCAATGATCCGGGTATTGTCTTTGATGACATCATGCAAAACGAACACATTTTAGAGCGCGCGGCTGACATCGCCAAGTATTACGATGACTTGTACTACAACTCACAGCTCTACAATATGTATGGCGCAGGCACGCATACTGTCAATGGCAAAGAAGTGACCGTTAGCTTAAAATCGCTGAAAAAACAGCTGTATTTATGCTTGATGGCGGTTAACGTCTTAGAAGCCATTCGCTTTTATGTGTCGTTTGCCTGCTCGTTCGCCTTTGCTGAGCGTAAGCTGATGGAAGGCAATGCCAAGATTATTAAACTAATCGCCCGTGATGAGGCGCTACATTTAACCGGTACGCAGCATATCCTAAACTTGATGCGCAATGGCAGAGATGACCCAGAGATGGTCGATATTGCCTATGAGTGCTATCAAGAAAGCATCGATATCTTTACCAAAGCGGCTGAGCAAGAAAAAGAATGGGCCGGTTATCTGTTTAAAGACGGCTCAATGATTGGTCTCAATAAAGACATTCTTTGCCAATATATCGAATTTATCACCAACTTACGTATGGAAGCGGTTGGCTTGCCAGTGGCATTCCCTAACTCTAAATCAAATCCGATTCCATGGATTAATACGTGGTTGTCTTCTGATAATGTCCAAGTTGCGCCGCAAGAAACTGAAATCAGCTCGTACTTGGTCGGTCAAATTGACTCAGATTTATCAGACAGCGATTTTGATGATTTTGAACTTTAAAAGCGTTGATGTTTAAGAGCTTTGAGCTTTAAAACGTTTAGATTTTATCACGTGATTGTAATGGCTTAACCTTACTATTTTAAGGTTAGGCCAATGTTATTTTAGCAAGATTTTATCATTAAAATGAACCATCACATTGACTGTCAATACGATGGGAAAATTAAGAGAAGGTTGAATTATGACTTGGGTAATGACGAGTAAGAAGCAATTCTACTTGCATGATGACGAAAGTCTGCTCGATGGATTGCTACGCACCGGACATGATATCAATTATCAATGTAAGGAAGGTTATTGTGGCAGTTGCCGCATCAAGCGCATCGCCAGCTCACACGTTATTGATTATCCGTTTGAGCCACTTGCCATGATTGAAAAAGATGAAATCCTGCCCTGCTGCTGTCGGGTGCAAGGGGTGATTTATATCAATGATGAGTCTTTTGCAAAATAGCAGCCGTTGTTAATAAAGACTGTCATCAATAAAAGCCATTATTTAAAGAAAGCTGTTATTTAAAAAGCCCGATAAAAAAGCACGTTATCTTTAAGATAACGCGCTTTTTTATTATTTATAACACTCTAAAACCGTTTTGATTAAACTTTACGTTATAGAGCATAGCGTTATAAAGCATAGCACTATAAAGGTGCGCCATCTCTTTCAAATAGCTGTAATAACTCTTCACGCATACGGTCACGCTCAGCTTCTGACATCATAGGTACCTCTGCTCTATCACCTTGTAGACTTGGATCTTCCATACCGCCAAGCGTTTCATCATGAATCACGACAGGGCTCGCCATTGGCTCTTGCGTCGGACGTTCCTCTAGTAATATCTTCACTTGGGCATTTTTACCGCGGCGTAAGATTTGCGCGTTGAGCGTAGTATTCGGTGCTTTACGAGCAACATATTGAATCAAGGTATTGGCATCCGTCATCTCAACGCCGTCAATCGTCAGGACGATATCACCAACGCGTAGACCACTTTTAGCAGCAGGGCTCTTAGGAACGACGTTTAGCACTTCTACCCCAGTCGAGGTTTCTAGCTGGGTTGGGTCGCGTAATTGTGACTGTATCTCAATCCCTAACCAACCACGGCTGACCTTACCGTCTTTAATCAGCGCATTCATCACTTGCTCAACGATAGCCGTAGGAATGGCAAAGCCGATACCCATCGAGCCACCAGAACGCGAGAAAATCACCGTATTGATACCGACCAATTCACCGTGCGCATCAACCAGCGCGCCACCTGAGTTACCCGGGTTGATAGCGGCATCGGTTTGAATAAAGTCTTCAAACTTATTGACCCCAAGCCCCGTACGACCTGTCGCTGATATAATGCCTTGGGTTACGGTTTGACCAACGCCAAAAGGATTACCAATCGCTAGCGCTAAATCGCCCACGCGAATAGGATCTTCACGGAAGCCAAGTGGCGTCAAACCCGTCATATCGACTTTAATCACCGCCAAATCGCTGTCAGGATCAGTGCCGATGATTTGCGCGCGGCTTTTACGCCCGTCATTAAAGGCGACGGTAATCTCATCGGCTTTTTCAATAACATGGGCGTTGGTGACGATATAGCCATCTTCTGACACAATTACGCCAGAGCCTAAGTTGGTATTGCCCTGCTCTTGTGATGGACCACCATGAAACTCAAAGAAGCGGCGCAACACCGGATCATTCATATAAGGATGCTCAGCCATCGTTTGGGTGGTATAAATATTCACCACCGACTGCGAGGCACGGGCAACCGCATTATGATAAGAGGAAATCGGCGCGGGGGTATCGGCCACAGGCGCTGAGGCTTGCTGCTCAGCAGGCGTGGTTCTAGGTGGCTCCCAAGCTTGCTCTGATGCCGCCTTCATACTCGCAAACAACCAGATAAATGCTACAGTGACTACAAGTAACAAAATCCAAGGTAACCATTTTACCAGACCAGCCTTGTCATTGGCGTTCCGAGATGACGACATATAAAAACCTCTATATTATTTTAGAAACAGTATTTGTAACGATGTTTTTGTAAAAGTAACAATAGCTTTGTAGCAATAGTTTTATAAAAATAGTTTTTACAAAACAGTAAATGATGAATAAGCCAAAAAGCTTCTGAGCAGTCCGCTGTGATTGGGCGCAAAACCAGATAGGATACGCGCTATGAATCATATAGGCTCAGGTATGCAAATTATAACTGGCAACACGGGCAAATAGTAACGCATCGTGTACCGTTTCAGTTATTCGCCTTGTCTACTCTTTTACAGCGCCATGCTAAAATGGCGATGATAGAAACCCAGATTATTTATAACATACATAATTTATAAATTGGTATTTTGATTATTTACTATAAACACTTAAACCATTTAAGCAGTAAAATCGAAGCCGTTATAAAACGAATGATAAAACCAATATAGTGCAAAACTGCAACAATTATAAGGAAAGACCATGACCGCGCACAATACCTTGAACCCATCCGCAAGCGAATCCTCAACCCAGATATCAGATACGACGATTAGCGCGCAAGCCTTAACAGAATTTTGTGACGAATACCTATCGGCGCCAGCCTTTAAAGACTATGCGCCCAATGGTTTACAGGTAGATGGCGGCCGACCTATCCAGCGCATCGTTACCGGTGTCACCGCTTGTGAGGCGTTGATTGATGCCGCGATTGCTAATAATGCCGATGCCATTTTGGTGCATCATGGTTATTTTTGGAAAGGCGAGCCTGCGCCCATCACCGGTATGAAAGGTCAGCGTATCCGTAAACTGATGCAACATGGCATCTCTTTGATTGGCTATCATCTGCCGCTTGACGCCCATCCTCGCATTGGTAACAATGCTAAACTGGCTGAGCTACTTGATATGAGCATCATTGGCGCGCTTTATCCTACCGAATCACATCCGGTTGGCAATATTGCTACTTGCACGCCGCAAAGTGCTCAAAGTCTAATCACCCAGATTACTGAGGCGCTAGGACGCCTGCCCTTACATATCTCTGCTCATTATCAAGTCTCAGATACCAATCAATCTGATGGGCAAAATGACAGGCTTATCGAACGGGTGGGTATCTGCACCGGCGGCGCGCAAGATATGATTGAACAAGCGGCACTGATGGGCTGCGATGCGTTTATCTCAGGTGAGATATCAGAGCGCACCACACATATTGCCCGTGAGCTTGGTATTGATTATTTTGCTTGCGGCCATCATGCAACAGAGCGTGGCGGCATTCAAGCATTGGGGGAACTAGTTGCTGAGCAATTTGGCTTACCGGTAACTTTCATAGATATCGATAATCCAGCCTAATCATTCAGCCAATTTATCGTAGTTAACCCCAGTTCGGGATAAGCCACATTGTAACTCATTGATACTATTTACAATGTGGCTACCTGTCTCTGCTGAGGCATGTTTTTGATGGTGGGTTTATAGGGAAACCAGCAATAAGCAATCAAACCTGACAGCAAGTTTGTGATAAACCCCGTGACACTACGATGGCGTGAGTGTTCAATTTGGCACAAGTTTTTAAGCTCTCCAAAAACCGTTTCAACCAAAGAGCGATGATTGAGTAGCGCCTCATCCATCGGCTTGAGTACTTGCGGTTTCATATTACGCCGAAGTTTGGTTATCAACGTGG
>Ga0208670_100010_pt1 | contig 129981 bp, 128 predicted proteins | sample 24BtaG_FD_184098 | JGI IMG/M metagenome (GOLD analysis project Ga0208670, IMG submission 184098) | Marine viral communities from Cariaco Basin, Caribbean Sea - 24B_WHOI_OMZ_CsCl (SPAdes) (version 2) | ecosystem: Environmental > Aquatic > Marine > Oceanic | place: Caribbean Sea: Cariaco Basin...
CCACTGATTTCAACCGGCCCGTAGGCGGATTCAACGGTTCGGGTATCGGCCAGGGCTTTGCCGAGGCCGGCAGAACCCACGGCTACAGCGACCAAGGTATGAAGCAGTGTGCTGCGAAGGCGGTTTGATAGCTGTGACATACCGGAAATTCTCCATGCCGTGGTGTTAGATAGTTTGCAATTTAAAGTGCAAAAGAATGATAATGGTTCGCATTAATATTTTAAAGCCCTAAACCGGAACGGTCTGTTGCAAAATATGGAACGAACAATGTACGACCTCGAAGAGCTGGAAGCCTTTGTCTCGGTAGTGCGCACCGGCAGCCTGACCGCCAGTACCCGGGACCTCGGCTGCCCGAAATCTACCCTCAGCCGGCGTATTCGCCAGCTGGAAGAGGCGGTGGGCCAGCCCTTGTTGCTGCGCCAGTCCAGAAAAGTGGTACCGAACGACGCGGGGCGGGTGTTCTATCGATACAGCAACGACATCCTGGAACTGGCGGCCCGGGGAAGGGAGGCCCTGGACGAACTGAAAGAGGAAGTCAGCGGCCAGCTGGAGCTGCGCTGCCATGAATCTTTGGTGCGCGGCTGGTTTGCCGGCGTGGTGGAAGCCTTTATGGACGACTACCCGGACCTGCGGGTGGCGCTGCATACCCAGCAGCAGATGCCGGAAAAGCTGGATAACGGAATCTGCCTCTGGCTTGGCGCCGTGCCGCAATGCCCGTTACGACAGGAACGGCTGGGGCTGCTTGCCCAGAGTGTGTATGCCAGCCCCGGCTACCTGGAACGGTCTGGCTTGCCGGCAACTCCCGGAGAGCTCGGGCGACACGCCTGGGTGGATATGCTGGACCGCCATGGCGGGGGAAACGTGCTGCACAATTCGGCGCTGGGCACTTATCCGCTATCCACTCCGGAACGACAATTTACGGTTGACCAGTTCTGTGTTCAGGGCGATGCCATCGCCGCTGGCCGGGGCCTGGGGCTGATGCCGGACTGGCTGGTAGAACAGCGTATGCGCGCCCATCCCGGCAGTTTCCGCCGCTGCCTGCCGGATTGGCGCGGCCCGGATTTGCCAGTAACCCTGCTTTACCCCCACGGCCACCTGCCGCGCCGGGTCCGGGCTTTTATTGCCTATTTGAGAAGTTCGGTACCCATAGCCTGGCTGGCCGGCTCCTGCGTAGCGGAGGGCGTTGTTCCGGATATTGGAACAGATCATATCAACACCTGATCCCTTGCCTTGTGTTAATGTTGTCGCAATTAATAATGATTCGCATCTACATGGCGAATCAAAAGTCAACGTTGCACAACACAAGGAGTTTTCATGCGTCGTCCTCTTCTGGCCTCCGCCATCGCATTAGCCAGTACCGGAACGGTTGTTGCCCAGCCGGCCCCGGTTGAGTTGGGTGAAATTGTTGTTACAGCATCGGGGTTTGAGCAGAACATTTCCGATGCACCGGCGAGTATTTCAGTGATCTCCAATGATGAACTGGCCAAGAAATCCTACAAAAGCATTGTCGACGCGGTGAATAACATCCCGGGTGTGTACGTCACCGGTGGTGGCGGGGCACAGGACATCAGCATCCGGGGCATGGACGACAGCTACACGCTGTACCTGGTGGACGGTCGGCCAGTGTCTGCCGGCCGCTCGGTAAACACCAATGGCCAGGATGGTGGCAAGCAGATTGCCCTGCCGCCAATTTCAATGATCGAGCGGGTGGAAGTGATCCGCGGGCCCATGTCTTCACTCTATGGCTCTGAGGCCATGGGCGGTGTCATCAACATCATCACCCGTAAAAACCGGGGTGAGTGGGCTGGCACTATATCCTCCGAATACACCCAGTCTTTCAACGATGTGAGCAACGACAGCAAGCAAACCAGCCTGTTTGCCGGTGGTGCGTTGGTCGAAGGTTTGCTGAGTGCCGAGGTTAATGCCTCCTGGTCGGGTGACGATGAAAGCGATTTCGCCGGCGCCGACGATTCCGCCAGAAGCACCCCGGAAAGCAAGCGCACGATGGGCGGGGCCAAGCTGATTTTCACCCCGGATAACCAAAACGAATTTGCCCTGAGCTATGACAGCTCCCGCCTGGAAGAAACCAGCACCCCGGGCAAAAGCGTGGCCCTGGATGAAACCGGGTCAACCTACATCTACGACAAAGACGTTTACGTGCTCTCCCACGCGGGTAACTACGGTAACTGGATGACCAGGAGCTTTGTTCAGCACGATCTTTCCGAGCGGGTGCAGGACCAGACCAAGAAAGAGCAGGTGTCGATGCTGGATACCCAGGCAACACGGTTCTGGGGTGATCATGTGGTTACCGTCGGTGGTCAGTACAAGCAGGAAAAACTGACTGACGAAACCAACGGTTTGCTCACCTCCAATATCCCGGGTGCCGTGCGCAGTGTTGACCGCTGGATTGCCGCTGTTTACTCGGAAGTGGAGTGGGGCCTGACCGACGACTTCTCGGTGACCACCGGCCTGCGTTACAACGACGACGAACTGTTTGGCGGCGAGTTCTCGCCCCGGGTCTATGCGCTTTACGACCTGACGCCTGAGCTGACCCTGAAAGGCGGCGTGTCGACCGGCTATCGCCAGCCCGGACTGGCGGATGTCACGGAAGGGTTTGGCCGTGGCACCGGTGGCGGTGGCTCGCCTGCACCTCATCCCCGAGCGCTGATCATCGGCAACCCGGATCTCGACCCCGAGTCCAGTATCAGCTATGAGGCCGGTATGGTCTTCGACAGCCGGGCCATGGGCCTGAATGCGAGCATGATGCTGTTCCAGACCGATTTCAAAGACAAGATTGCGGAAAATCGCTTCTGCGAATCCCCGAATGGTGACGGGGATGATCCGGACACCTGGACCTGTAGTTTTCAGGGTAATGACTATCTGTTCCTGAGTACCCGGGCCAACATCGACGAAGCCGAGATGCGCGGTATTGAGCTGACGCTCGACTACGACCTGACCGATGCGGTAACCCTCAGTTCCAGCTACACCTACACCGATTCCGAGCAGAAAACCGGTGAGTTCAAGGGTGAGCCCCTGAACAAGGTTCCCGAACACATGGCCAACGCCAACCTGGACTGGCAGGCCAGCGGCCGCCTGAACCTGTGGTTCCAGACTAACTATCGTGGCGAAACCAGTGACTTCCTTGGCCGCAGAGATATGGAGAGCGGAACGCCGGGTTACACGCTGATGGATGCGGGCTTGTTGTACCGGCTGACGGATACCGCCCGGGTAACAGCGGGCCTGTACAACCTCGCCGATAAAGAAATTACCAACGATGACTATGGCGTGGTGCTGGACGGCCGCCGCCTGAACCTTGGCCTTGCGGTCGACTTCTAAGGAGAATTGCATGAACTCACTGAAACTCACCCTGACCGGAGCCCTGGCAGGCCTTACGCTCGCGGGCTGCGCAACCACCGCTTCGGTTACCGGCCCGACCGTGGTCAGCTACGACCACGGTGCCCTGGACACGCTGCTGGAGCTGGGGCTGGAAGATAAGGTCCTGGCCATTCCTCAGCGGGGGCTGCCGGACTACCTGGCTGATCTTGGGGCCAAACTGCCAGACGCCGGCAGCCTGAAAGAACCTGACCAGAAGCTGCTGGCAGACCTGCAGCCGGGGCTGGTTTTGATGACCGGTCGTCAGGGCGCCGATGCCCAGATTTCGGCAGCAAAGGTTGCCCCTGTGCGCGATGTAACCCTGGCCACAGGCGACTTTCGTGATGCGGTAAGCGCCAATGTTATCAGCCTGGCTAGTTACTATGGCCTTGAAGAAAGCGCCGGCCTCAAGCTGGGCGAACTCTGGCAGCATGTGGGTGAACAGAAAGCGGAGCTGGCTGATGCCGGCACAGTTACCGTGGTTACCCACAACGACGGCAACTTTTCTTTGCGCAGCGAGCCCGCTGTTTATGAGCTGCTGGCGCTGACGCCGGCAATCGTTCCGGACTCTGTAGCGCCGGTTACGCGCGGCGAGCGCACCTTCTATCCGGTGAACGTCGAGACCCTGGCAGAGATGGCTCCGGATACCCTGCTGGTAGTGGATCGCAGCGCCGCGATCGGTGCTGAGCCGCTGCCGCAACAGGCACTGCAATCAGCCTTGAATGATGCCGGCGCCTCCACCCACGTTGTAGTGCTCAATCCCGGCCTTTGGTACCTCTCCGGCGGTGGCTTGCAGAGCGTATGCCTGCAGGTGGATGAGGTGGTCAGCGCCCTGCGCTGATGGGTTCGTAAAGGCAAAAAAGGGCCTGTCGGAGTGTTCCGGCAGGCCCTTTTGCGTGCTCTAAAACCGGATTATTGTGCCGGCTGCCAACTGACAGTCAGTTGCTCACCGTCTTTCATCGCGGCGGCAAACCGTTCCAGATGTGAGCCAATCACCTGCTGCACCTTGCTGAGGTCTTCTGCCGTTGTTGCGACCGCTTTCAGTGTGAGCACGGAATCCCTGGCCTCGAGAAAGCAGGTGCCCATATCAAACTCGACTTTACCCTCGGTTTCAGTCCACTCGACTTGGCGCTTGTGGCTGAAATGGCGGCACAGACGCGCCAGATAACGGGGTGCATTCGCGGACTCGATACGGGCTGTACTGGTGATCATCGTTTCTCGCTCCTGAAGAGTGTAGTGGCCTGCGGATCGCGGGATAGAAGGATGATTATCCATGATTCTTTCTGTATATGAAACTCATTCTCATCAATGGTCTGTCACCGATGGCGCATCAGGCCCGTTTGAAGCTGGCCAGAGCCACCGCCGCAGTGACAAACAGGCCGCCGAAAACGCGGTTCACCTGCCGCTGGCGGTAAGGCGTTGTCATAAAGCGGAACAGTTGGCTGGCCAGCAGGGCATAACCCACCATGACCACAATATCCACCACAATCAGGGTGGCCCCCATGGTGGCTAGCTGTTGCCCGTGAGGCGCCCCGGCACTCAGAAACTGGGGGAACAGGGCAATCAGAAAGATGGTCGCCTTGGGGTTGGTCAGATTAACCAGTGCGCCATTCCAGAACTGCTGGCGGGGGCTGAATCCGGACAGGTCTGCGCGGGTGGCCTCCACCGGTTGCTCCCGCCATTTCTGGATACCCAGCCAGATCAGATAGGCCACGCCAATCCATTTGATGACCATCAGGGCCGTGTTGGACGAAGCCACAATGGCACCCAGGCCTGCGCCCACCAGCACAATCTGTACGCCATATCCGAACTGCTGGCCGGCAATGGTGGGTAAGGACTTACGTACACCATAACGCAGGCCGCTGCTCATGGAGTTGACCGCGCCGGCACCGGGAGAAACACTGATCAGAAGGGCTGCGACCAGAAATGTGAGCCACACAGTGAGTGTCATTGCTTACGCTCGCGAAATTCAGGGAAATGATATAATACTCGCCGTCAGAACCGAGCCAAACGAGGAGATACCGAGATGGCCAGAAAAAAGGCGAAAGCCACACAGCACAGTGCCGTGCAGCGTGAACTGAGAACGCCAAAATACCAGATGCGCGTGGTTGAAGACAAAACCAGATACAAGCGCAGCCGGGACAAGAGTGTGCGGATGGAGGGCTTCCGCAAAGCCGCGTGAGCGTGGTTTTACGAAAGCCTTCCTTTCTGCCTGCCGGCTCCGGCGAGAACTGTCATAAAAGCTTCACAGTTGCTGTCTTGGTGCCTGTTACCCTGTAATGTTTGGTAACAACGGATACAGCAGGAGCTCCCGTCCATGAGAATCATCGCCTTCTACAGCCCCAAGGGTGGCGTAGGCAAAACCGCCGCCGCAGTGAATACCGCTTATCTCGCCAGCCGCGCCAACATCAGCACACTGCTTTGGGATCTCGACCCGCAAGGGGCTGCCAGTTTTTACCTGGCGGGTGCGGAGGTCGTCAAAGGCCGTAAGCTGTCCAAGCTGTTAGAAGGCAAATCCCCCATTACCCGCTTTATCCACGAAGACGTCTACCCCAATCTCGACTTTATTCCCGCCCACAGCAGCTTTCGCAACTTCGATATCAAGCTTGAGCACGAGGAAGGGCACAACGTCCTGAAAGATCTGCTGGCTCCGCTTTCCGAAGACACCAGCCTGGTGGTTCTGGACTGCCCGCCCACACTCTCGCGCCTGACCGAACAGGTGCTGGAAATGGCCGACAAGGTGTATGTGCCAATGGTGCCTACCTGGTTGTCCCTCAACAGCTGGAACCAGTTACGGGAGTTTGTGAAAGACAAAAAGCTGGGTAACAAGAAACTCCGGCCGTTTTTCTCCATGGTCGACCGTCGCAAGAACCTGCACCGGGAGATACTTGGTCAGTCTGCGGAGTTGCTTGGCGCGCCGGTCAATGTGGCTGTTCCCTACGCAAGTGTTGTCGAGCGAATGGGGGAAGAGGGCAAGCCGCTGGAAGTACTGGCGCCCTCAAGCCCTGCGGCCCAAGCTTATCGCACACTATGGCAGGATATAAAAGTTGAGCTGGGATTTCCCAACCCCAGGTAACCTGACGTAAGCAAGCGAGGTTATTGACTGTGCGGCTGCCTGGCGTTTGATTGTAAAAGTCAGTCAAATAATCATGTTTTTTGCCTTGGGTCAGATTTGTACTCGTTCAGTCACTCCGTTAGTGATCTCTATCGGCGCCCGACCAGTAACATCATCGTGAGACTCGAATACCCCCAAGCTGCAGCTGGACAGCATTTTCCGGTGAGGTTGTTTTAGTGTTGGCTGAACGTTTTAGCATTGTTCCCTGGAACTCCAGTTTCGATATCGGTATTGAGGTGATCGACGAGCAACACCATCAGTTGGTTGCGTTACTGAACGATCTTGCCTCCCAATATGTCCATGGTGTGGACCTCGCCCGCGCTCATCGTGTGGTGGAGGGCCTGATTGACTATGCCGCCTATCACTTTGAGACGGAGGAGGCGATCTGGGCGGAAGCTCTGGTTGATGACCCCTGGTTTAAGGCCCATTGTCGGGGCCATTCCGGCTTTGTAGAGAAAGTCCGGCACTTTCAGCAGGGGCTGGATGAGCACAACCTTGAGAGCGTGCTCCACGAAATGCTTTCCTTCCTGACCGGCTGGCTGGCGCATCATATTTTGTATGAAGACAAACGCTTGTCAGTAGTGGTGCTTGCCGCCCGGGAAGGCAAGGATTCCGAAGCGGGCAAGCAGGCAGCCCAGAAAGCCCTGACCGGGCAGGCGTCCAGCCTGATTCAGAGCGTGCTTTCCATGTACAAGCAGCTTTCCAGCCGCACCTTGTCGCTGGAGCGGGAATCGATTGCCCGTGAAAAAGCCGAACGTGAGTTGAGAAAGCAGCAAAACCGCTGGGAAGCGGTTCTGGGCGCCAATAATGACATTTTCTGGGAATGGGACTTGTCTGAACTGGACCTGTCTGAGCCCGACAGCTGGCTGCCTTCCATCGAAGTGCTGATCGGCAACCGCCTGACTATTCTGGCTGAAGACTGGCCGGCACTTCGAACCGACCTGGCCGCCCATATTAATAACGAGACCGAAAATTTCAGCCATCAGCACCGCCTGGTCGATGAGGGCGGGAGTGTTCACTGGGTTATAGCCCGGGGGAAAATCACTGAAACGGATGCAGCGGGCCGGCCCCTGAAAATGGTGGGCACGCAGACCGATATTACCGAGAGAAAGCTGGCAGAACTCCGGTTGCAGCGTGAGCGCGACACCCGCTCGATCATCAGTGAGTTTGCCGCCGATTTCATGGCGTCTTCACTGGGGGACTTTGATGCTGCCATTGAACGCTCCCTCAAGCATGCCGGTGAATACATGCATGCTGACAGAACCTACGTGTTCCTGATTCAGGAAAACAGCGAATACATGAGCAACACGCACGAATGGTGCGCGCCAGGGATCAGTCCGGAAATTGCCAATCTTCAGAATATTCCCGTGGACTCCACGCCCTGGTGGTGGGAGCAGTTGCAGAGTGTGGGCCATGTTCTGGTTCCGTCTGTCAGAGAGATGCCTCCCGCGGCTCAGACAGAAAAGGACATTCTGGAAGCTCAGGGCATCCATTCGGTGTGCGTCTACCCATTGTACCGGGGCAGCGAGCTGGTCGGATTTCTGGGTAATGATGCCGTGATGTCGCCGGGTAAATGGGGCGAAGAGGTCCTTGAGTTTCTCGGCCTGTTCAGTGATCTGCTGAGTATTTCGCTGGAGCATCGTCAGCTGCACATCAATCGTACCGAGGCCCTGGCCCGGCTCGAACGTGCCGAACAACAGGCGCATATTGGTCGTTGGAGTTTTGATATCAAGTCAGGCCGTGCTACCTGGTCACCGGAGGTGTACCGTATTTTTGAGCAGACTCCCGAGCAGTTTACTCCGGATTATGAGGGTTACCTGAGGCTGGTTCATCCAGACGACCAGAAGGCGCTGATTGATGCGTATTCTGAGGCCAAAGTTAGTCTTGGTGACCTACAGGTTGAGCACAGACTGCTGCTACCGGATGCTAGGATCAAGCATGTCCAGCTTCTGGCTCAGATTGAACCCGACCCCGACGGTTGTGCTGGGCGCCTGGACGGTACCGTTCAGGACATCACTGAACGGGCTCGCCATCAGGAAGAATTGAGGCGCCTGGCGTTTGAAGATCCCCTGACAGGCTTACCCAATCGCCGGGCAGCAGACTCTGCCCTCGAAGAGGCCATGGCGCTCAGCAAGGAACGCGGAAAGGGCCTTGCGCTGGCCATGATCGACCTGGACAACTTCCGGGAAGAAAACGAGGCGTACGGTCCGGAGGTGGGGGATCGCCTGCTTCAGGTAATGGGCCAGCGACTCAGCGCCTTTTTTCCGGAGCCTGGCGCGGTATCACGGATTGGCGGGGATGAGTTTGTTGTTCTTATGGATGGGCCCAGGAGCAAAGACGACTATATTTCAAGGGTTCGTCAGTTGCTTCAGGTGGTCAATGAGCCGGTGGTTATTGATGATGCTTGCATCCGGTTGTCTGCCAGTATTGGTATTGCGGAGTTTGCGCCATCTTCGGATGTGCTTCCGGACCAACTGTTCCGCCAGGCCCAGCAGGCTCTGTTTCAGGCCAAGCTGGATGGCAAGAATCGTTTCCACAGTTATGACCTGAGCTGGGAGCAAAGTGCGCAGGAACTCAGGGAGCAGCTGCAAGAAATTCGGCAGGCGCTGCATGCCGGAGAGTTGGTTCTGTATTACCAGCCAAAGGTGAATATGGTCACCGGCACGATCGTGGGTGCAGAAGCGCTGCTGCGTTGGCTCAAACCTTCGGGCGAGCTGGTTCCGCCACTCCGGTTTTTACCAGTGCTGCAGGATCACCCGCTGGAAATTGAGGTGGGCGACTGGGTTATCCGAGAAGCGCTGCGCCAGATGGACCAGTGGCAGTCGGAAGGGCTTCATTTGCAGGTGAGTGTGAATGTCAGTGGCCAGCAATTGTTGGAGGATACGTTCGCCGACAAGCTGCGCTCGGCACTTGAGGATTTCCCCGAAGTTGCGCCTTCCGCCCTGCAGCTGGAAGTGCTGGAAAGCAGTGCCTTGCAGGACATGGGCAAAGTATCCAGAACCATGCAGACGTGCCGTCAACTGGGTGTGAGCTTTGCCCTGGATGATTTCGGCACCGGATTTTCCTCTTTGGTGTATCTGAAACACCTGCCGGCGAGCGTGCTCAAGATAGATCAGGGATTCGTGCGCGGCATGCTCAGAAATACCGACGACCTGCCCATCATCGCGGGCGTGGTCAGTATGGCTCACGCATTTGGCCTACAGGTGATTGCGGAAGGCGTTGAGACAGTGCCGCACGGAGAACTGCTGTTAAAGCTGGGCTGCGAACAGGCTCAAGGCTACGGCATTGCCCGGCCAATGCCTGCTGGCGATCTGCCGGAATGGGTGGCTACCTGGCCGGGTGAGATTGCGTGGAAAGGGATCGTTCCGGTCGATAGCCACAAGGTGATGTTGCTGTCTGCCGAGATTGATCACCGCAACTGGGTAGCCAGCATGGCCAGCTGGCTGGCAACCGGTGAGGGCGCTCCGCCTGAACTGGATCATCGACTTTGCCGGCTGGGACAGTGGCTGGAACGGGAAACGGGCCATAAGGGTATCTGGTCTTCGGACTTTGCGCAGCTAACCCGACGGCATAGAAATCTTCACAACAGGGCAAGGGAGTTGGTCGTCAGCCACGGGCAGGGTGATTCCGTTCAGGCAGAGCGCTTGCTGGCGGAACTCGAAAGCGAAAGTGAAGAGCTGCTCAAAAGCCTTGGGCGGCTGATTAACTGAAGATCTCGGGCGCCATGGATGGTAAAGTCTCTCAACTTTTTAAGACCTCCGGAGGCCCGATGACCGCCCTGAACACCCTGCAAATCGACACCGGCGACAACCCCGAAACCACCATCATCTGGCTGCACGGCCTGGGCGCCAGCGGCCACGATTTTGAGCCGGTGGTTCCGGAGTTCCGGTTCCCCCGCGAGAAGCCGGTCCGCTTTATTTTCCCCCACGCCCCCGAACTGCCGGTAACCATCAACGGTGGTTACGTGATGCCAGCCTGGTACGACATCCTCGCCATGGACGTAGACCGAAAGGTGGATGCCGAACAACTGCGGGCCTCGGCGGCGATGGTGGCAGAGCTGATCCGGCAGGAGCGGGAGCGTGGCATCGCCAGTGAGAACATCATCCTTGGCGGCTTCTCCCAGGGCGGTGCCGTGGCCTATGAGTTGGCACTGAGCTACCCTGAGCGGTTGGGTGGCCTGTTCGCCCTCTCCACCTATTTTGCAACCGCCGATTCCATCGAGCTGAGCGAGGCCAATCGCCAGCTTCCCGTCTTTATTGCCCACGGCCGGTTTGATCAGGTTGTCGCGGAACATCTTGGCCAGGCGGCTCAGCAGAAACTGCAGGAGTTGGGGTTCGAGCCGGAGTATCACGCCTATGGGATGGAGCACAGCCTTTGCCTGGAAGAGGTTCGGGATCTGGATGTGTTTCTGGCCAAGCGGGTGGCGGGCGCAAAGTGACAGACCAGCCGGTTTCCAGACGATCTCCTTCACTCATCGGCGGCGCCAGCATCATCGCCAGCGTCTGTGTGGGCGCGGGTATGCTTGGCTTGCCAAGTTCCGGCGCCGGTGCATGGACGCTGTGGTCCAGCTTTGCGCTGATTCTCACCATGGTGGTGATGACGCTGTCCGGCTGGATGCTGCTGGAGGCCCTGAAGCATTATGACCTGAGGGCGTCGTTCAATACGGTCACCAAGTCCATGCTGGGGCCGCGGGTGAATATCTTCAGTAACCTGATGGTCTATTTTGTCGGCGGCATTCTGCTCTATGCCTACATTACATCGTCCGGGCTGATCATCCAGGGCGTGACTGGAGTCAGCAGCAAGCTGGCATCTGTGGCCTTTGTGGCGGTGTTTTCGCTAGTGGTGTGGCACTCCACCCGGGCGGTGGACCGGCTTTCGGTGGTGCTGGTTACCTTCATGCTGCTGAGCTTTGTGTTGGGCGTATCCGGCCTCGCATCACGGATTGATTTCAGTGTGCTGTTCGACACCGTCAACCAGCATGGCCACTACGCACCCTACGCGCTGGCCATGTTGCCGGTGGCCCTGACGTCTTTCGGTTACCACCACTCGGTTGCTTCCCTGCGAGCCTATTATGGGGAAGAGCGGAAGGCGCAGAAGGCTATTCTCGGTGGCACCTCCATTGCCTTGCTGTTTTACATCGCCTGGTTGGTGAGCATCTTCGGCAACCTGCCAAGGGCCGACTTCGGGCCCGTTGTCGCCCGGGGTGGCGATGTCGACGTGCTGCTGGCTGCCCTGGGGTTTGCCATAGACTCCGAGCGGGTGGCCAATACCATCAGCGCCTTCTCTGCGGCGGCGATTCTGTCGTCCTTTGTGGGCGTGGGGCTGGGGACATTCGATTTCATGGCCGACCTCTTCGGTTTCGAAAACGACCGAAAGGGCCGCACCAAAACCTGGGCAATCACCTTCATCCCGCCGCTGCTGCTCTCTCTGATGGCACCCTTCGGCTTTGTCCTGGCCATCGGCTATGCCGGCGCAGCCGCTGCTGTCTGGGCCTGTATCATCCCGGCCCTGCTGGCCTGGAAATCAAGAGCACTTCAAGGTGGTAAAACGGGCTTTATGGCTCCGGGCGGGAAGGCGGCGATTGTGCTGGTTCTGTTGTTCGGAGTGGTGACGGTGCTGTTCCACTTTATGGGGCTGGCGGGGTGGTTGCCGGTGGCGCAGTTGGGGTGAGGGGCGTAGCCTTCAATACTTTTCGGGGTGCCAGGCGCTTTCACGCCGGGTTGTACAGCAACCCACCTGCCTGGAGCTGGATCTGACTGAGCGTGGATTGGGCGTGCGCAGCAAGCGCTACGCGATGATCGTCAACGACGGCAAGGTCGAGCTGCTCAATATCGATACCACGGGTATTGATACCAGCAGTGCGGAAACCATTCTGGCCGCCCTTTGACCTTCAATATCAAACCGCTGGAAGTTGGCTGCCAATAGGTTGGCCTATAGGGCTCGCTGTGCCAGAGCGTCGGCTTGTTGTTCCCTTGTCAAGATCCTCTCGCGCTTGCGGCTTCGTGAGAGGGCCTCTGAACCAAGATGTCCGCTGGTATGCCCAGCCCATGGTTCAGCCTGCGAATCATATTCAGGCTTAGAGGCCGAACGCCATTCAGCACTTCGCTCACTTTGGAAGCCGAACCGAAAAAGGGCACGAGATCCTTGTTCTTAAGCCCCTGTTGCTCCATACGGAAGCGGATAGCTGATACGGGATCGGGAAGGTCAATGGGGAACTGGCGCTGTTCATACTGTTCGATCAGCATCGCCAGTACTTCCAGCTCGTCGGCTTCTCGGGAGCCCTCTTGTGGATCAGCCTCCATCAGTGCCATAAGGCGCTCCAGAGCCGCCTCGTGCTCATCTGGAGTTTTGATGATTTTCAGATGGTCCATTATGCCGTTCCCTCAGAATGTTTTCTTGCTGTACTCAGCGTGTGTTCCAACCCACTCCACCACGACGATCCCGTTTTGATAGCGCACTTTGACCGCCAGCCGAAAATGGTTGCCTTTGATATTGAAAATGACCCGGTTGTCCGCGAGAAAATCGGCGCTTGAGAATCGTTCCTTGATGTCTTTTGGCGTTTGCCAATCACCTCTTTCCGCTTCGGCAAACCAGGCTTCAAGGGCCTTGCGTGAGGAAGCGTGTTTGCGCATAAAGTCTGTCAGCTTGTTCCTGGCTAAGACCTTCATGGGATGAGAAAGTTCCTTTTTCGGGAATACTACGTTATTTTCCCGAAATGGGAAAATAACGTCTGATTATAAAAAGCAAAGCGATTGCTCGTAATGCCTTTCCTTGCCACGGTAGATCATTCGCGCAACGCCCCTTCGGCGATAGCTTCTGCCGACTGGCAGCGGGTGTCGCCGACCTGGCTCAGACGGATGTCTTCCTGACAGCTGTGTGAGCGTTTCGGGTAGAAAGTGCTGCGGGTTGTTGCTTGGTTTTGTAACGAGGTGTCCCATGAGTGCTCCATGGGAGGGCCCAGAAACGACAAAGCCCGCACAAGGCGGGCTAAGTCATTGAATTCTAATGGTGCCCGGAGGCGGAATCGAACCACCGACACGGGGATTTTCAATCCCCTGCTCTACCAACTGAGCTATCCGGGCGTGTTGAGCTATGTGCTGCAACGGGGCGCTATTAAACCGGTTTAGGGTTGGGGAGTCAAGGCCACTCCGCAAAAATTTTCTGAAACTTTTTGCCGTTGTTCAGGCCTTGATCAGTTCGTTCATTTTTCCGGCGGAACGAAGCCTTCGGCCTGGTCGAACGGCTCGTTGTTGAAGAAGCGTTCCATCTGGGCCTGCAGGTATTTCCGGTTGTTCGGGTCCATCATGCTCAGGTGTTTTTCGTTGATCAGCATGGTTTGCTGGTTCTGCCATTCTTCCCAGGCGACTTTCGATACGTTGTCGAAGATCTCCTGGCCTTTGGGACCGGGCATGGGAGGCATGGCCAGGCCTTCCATCTCTTTCTGGTACTTGCGGCAGAATACAGTGCGGCTCATGTCGGCTCCTGTGTTGGTGGACTGAGCGAATGATAACAGATCGCCGGGTGCTCAGAGCAGGGTGGTTTGTTCCGGTTCGGTCAGCAGGGTTCGGATGGGGGCGGGCAGGCCTAGGGTTAAGGCCTGGTCCCGGTGCACCCAGCGCTGGCTGTCGGCATCGGCCACTTTGGTGCTGCCGGTTACTGGCAGCTTTGCTGGCTGTATGTGCAGGTGATAGTGGCTGAAGGTGTGCCGGAAGCCGCCGATCAGTTGCGGGTCGCTGCAGGCCAGTCCCAGCTTCGTTTCGCAGGCTTCCTGCAGTTCCTCTGCGCCGTAGGCCGGGTCCAGTTCCGGCAGGCTCCACAGGCCACCCCAGATGCCACTGGGTGGGCGGCGTTCCAGCAGGATGCGGCCTTCGTTATCTTCCAGGATCAGCATCCAGGTGGTCTTTTCCGGTTTCTCTTTTTTCGGCTTGGAGCCCGGGTAGAGTTTGGTTTCGTTTCGGGCATAGGCCTGGCAGTCGTTGTTCACCGGGCAACTTTCACAGGCGGGTTTGCTGCGGGTGCACACCATGGCGCCCAGGTCCATGATGCCCTGGGTGTAGTCACGCACGCGCTCATCCGGCGTGTGTTGCTCGGCATGCTGCCAGAGTTGTTTCAATACCGGGGCTTGTCCCGGCCAGCCGGGTACAGCGTGGTAACGGGCCAGAACGCGTTTTACGTTGCCGTCCAGAATGGCGGCCCGCTTGCCGAAAGCCTGGGCAATAATGGCCGCAGCGGTGGAGCGGCCGATGCCGGTCAGGGTTTCCAGTGTTTCCTGGTCCTGCGGGAACTCGCCGCCATGCTCGTCCACCACCTGCCTGGCAGCCTTGTGCAGGTTACGGGCGCGGGCGTAGTAACCCAGGCCAGACCAGTGGCTGAGCACGTCGTCTACCGGTGCCGCAGCCAGTGCCTGCACATCCGGAAAGCTGGCCATGAAGGCCTCGAAGTAGGGGATAACAGTAGCTACCTGGGTCTGCTGGAGCATGATCTCCGACACCCAGACCCGGTAAGCATTGCGGTCGTGGTGCCACGGCAGGTTGTGCCTGCCGTGGTTGTCGTACCAGTTCAGTAGCCGGTCGGCGAAGCTGTCGGTCATTGGCCAAACAGGCCTTTGAGGGCGTCTTTCACTTTCCCGCCTTCTTCACCGAGTTTCTCCTGAAGCTTTTCGTTTAACTTGTCTTCGGCCTTCTGCCTGGCTTCGTCTACTTTCTCTTCCGCCTTGGCCTTGGCCCGGTCGATTTCTTCCTGGGCCTTGGCGCGGGCTGCGTTGGCTGCGATGTCTTTGATGGTGTCGCGGAAGCGGGAACCGTCGAAGGAACACAGGCCGGCCGGGTCTTCGCTGAAGTTGCCGCGGCACTCCACGGGGATAACCACGTTCTCAACGTACTCGGTCACCCGGCAGGCTTCGTCGCGGTGGATTTCGCCGACGATGCGCAGGCCCAGTTCGTAGTCCAGGTTGGTCTGCTCAAGGTCAACCGTGCCGTTGCCTTCAAGGCGCATGCCGGCCAGGGCCGCAACCAGGTCGGTGTTGTTCAGGGTGTTGCCGTCAATCTTCAGGGTGCCGCGCATGTCGTTGAACGGAGTGGTGGTGCCCCAGTCTGTGGTGGTCAGGGAGTCCTGGTTCACCAGGGCAATGCCCTGACAGGCCATGCGGGTCAGGTTCATTTTGCGGAACTGCCCTTCGGCCAGGTTGAAGCTGATGTCGCCACTGGCATTGTTGCGCAGGGCAGAGATGTGGTTGCCGCTGGTGTTTACCGCCAGAGTCAGGTTGGCGCCGCCAGAGAGCATATCCACCTCCGCCAGGTCGGTCAGCAGGGGCAGGGTCTGTACGTTGTTTACGTCGGAACGCACGGTGTATTTCGGGTTGTCGCTGCGGGCGTCGATGGTCACGTTGGCGCCGAAGCTGCCCTCGTAAAGCTTGCCGCTGAACTCATCCACTTTCAGCAGGCCGTCTTTGGCGGTGGTGCTGGCTTTGATTTCGTTGATGGTCAGGTTGCTGACAATCAGTTCGCCCAGGCCGAAGTCGATGTCCAGCAGCAGGGTGCGCAGGGTTTCCAGTGGCAGCAGGTCAGTTTCCGGTTGGCTGGCTGCGGCGGTTTGCTGCGCAGGGCTATCAGATTCAGCGGCTGCCTCACTGGCAGAGGCTTCACCTTCTTCCGGCGTGGGTGGCAGGTAGCGGTCGGCGTTGAGTTTGTCGCCGTTCAGGTCAAACACCAGCCCGCCGGTGCCGAGGTTGTAGCTGCCGCCACCGTTGAAGGTGGTGTCGTCCAGGGTGATTTTCAGGTTGCTCAGGGCAACGGTGCCCGGCTCGCCGCCCAGGTTGGTGGACAGCGCGATAGCCTTCAGTACGTCCGGATCTTCGGTCTCAATTGCGGGCTGGCCGAGGTTGCTCAGTAGTTGTTTCAGGGAAAACTCGGAAATGGCCAGCTTGCCATCAAGGGCAGGCTTGTCGCCAAAACCTTTCACGTTCAGGTCCGTGCTCAGGCTCAGGTTGGCCAGGCTGGCGGTAAAGCCGCTCAGGGTGGCGGTTTCGTTCTCCAGGTTGGCGGCCAGTGAGCCACCAAGCTCGGCAGTGACCGATTTGCCCCCGAACGGCTCGCCGTTCATGTCAAAAACGGCTTTCAGGCCGGACATGGCAAATTCGTTGAGGGCCTGGTTGGCTTTCAGTTGTGCGTTGATGCTGCCGTCTACTGCGAACTTCGGCTGGCTGGTTTCCACCTTGAAGCGGATATCCAGCGGGAACTCGGAGCCCAGGGTAATGTTGCTGGCGGTTACCGTGAAGTCTTCCAGGGTAACGGATTGGCCGGTGCTCTTGTCGTTGTAGTGAACGCTGGCGTTGCTGATTTCCACGTTCTCTACGTTGAAGTTCAGGGCTTCGCCGCCGGTTTCTTCTGCGGTGTCAGCGGTTTCTGTCGGGGCCGGTTCGGCGCTGGCGCCGTCAGTTGCAGGCGCTTCCGAGTCACCTTCGCTCTTCTCCGGCATGATCCGTGCCCAGTTGCCTTCGCCTTGCTCGTTCACCTCCAGCCGCGCGTCCAGGCCGTTCAGCAGGAAGGTGTTCACCTGCGGCGACATGGCAATCAGTGACCAGAAATCGATCTTGGCAATCAGTTGTTCCAGTGCCACGAAGCGTTCGCCTTCCAGTGTTGCCTCAACCTGGTTCAGCTCCAGCCCCAGCGGAATGAAAGACCAGCCGATGTCACCCTCAAGCTGTAACTGGAGGTTGGTGTTCTTTTCCACTGCGGCTTCAATCTGGGGCTTGTAATCGTTCGGGTTGATCACGGCGACGGCAATGGCGACCGCTGCAACCGCCAGGACAATAAGGGCGATAACAGCATAGAGCACATAGCGAACAGCTTTCATGGCGAGTTCCTTTTCTTTCCGGCAGGGTGGATTGCTGCCGTATTACGAATGAATTACCCAAAGGATAACGCAGGGTTAGCAAATTAACAGTGCAGGAATATGACAATGCGTTAGTCTTGGGTCAAAATACACCCCGTTAAAAACCGGGGTTGTCCCGGTATGCGCAAACAAGCATACGCAAATAAGCATAAAAAGGAGTCGGCTGTGGCCATTACTGTATCGATTGAGCTGAACCGGGAACTCGAGATTCCGGCAGGCTATGATGACGTCTTCGATCTTCTGGCAGACGTTCCCCGTTCTGTCAGCCACTTCCCGAAAGTCGACAAGCTGGTTGATCTTGGTGGCAACGCCTACCGCTGGGAAATGGAAAAGGTGGGTGTTGATAAGCACGCCATCCAGACCGTATACGCCTGTACCTATCACCCGAATAAAGAGGCCGGCAAAATCACCTGGGATCCGGTAAAAGGCGAGGGCAATGCCGAAGTCAGCGGCTCCTGGACCATCACCGCCAATGGCGACAACGCCACCAAGGTGCGCTTCCAGACCAGTGCCCAGCTGACTGTTCCCCTGCCCAGCCTGCTCAAGCTGGCGATCAGCCCGGTGATCAAACACGAGTTCAACAGCCTGGTAGACACCTACATGGCTAACCTGAAGAAAGCGTTCTGAGCTATCAGGGCGATTAATCCGGTTGCGGGACTCCGGCTGTGTTAACGGGTATAATCTGCGAATCTGATTTTTACAGTAGCAAGCCTGTTTTCTAGACGGAGTCTCCATGGCTGAACGCAAGGCTCGGGTAGAGCGAAATACCCTTGAAACCCAGATTACCGTCGAGATCAATCTCGATGGCACCGGCAAAGCCTGCTTTGACACCGGTGTGCCCTTCCTTGACCACATGATGGACCAGATTGCCCGCCACGGCCTGGTAGACCTGGACATCACCTGTAAGGGCGACCTGCACATCGACGACCACCACACCGTGGAAGACATCGGCATCACCCTCGGCCAGGCCTTCAAGCAAGCCGTGGGCGACAAAAAAGGCATCCGCCGCTACGGCCACGCCTACGTGCCCCTGGACGAAGCCCTGTCCCGCGTGGTGATCGACCTTTCCGGCCGCCCAGGTTTGCTCATGGACGTACCCTACACCCGCGCCAGCGTGGGCGGGTTTGATGTGGATCTGTTCGCAGAGTTCTTCCAGGGCTTCGTCAACCACTCCATGGTGACCCTGCACATCGACAACCTGAAGGGCAAGAACACCCATCACCAGATCGAAACCGTGTTCAAAGCCTTCGGCCGCGCACTGCGCATGGCGATTGAAATGGACGAGCGCATGGCGGGCATCACCCCGTCTACCAAGGGCGCCCTGTAACCGGTCACCGAAAGGAACAGACACACCATGAAGACCGTCGCCATCATCGACTACGGCATGGGTAACCTGCACTCCGCCCGCAAAGCCGTAGAGCACGTGGCCCCGGACTGCACCGTACTGGTCACAGACGATGCCGCCAAAATCCGCGAAGCCGACCGGGTCATCCTGCCCGGCGTCGGCGCCATCCGCGACTGCATGGCCGAAATGCACCGGTTGGGCGTGGTTGAACTCGTCAAAGAAGTCTCCCAGGACCGCCCGTTCCTCGGCATCTGCGTCGGCATGCAGGCCCTGATGGCCCGCAGCGAAGAAAACGGCGGCGTGGAAGGCATCGGCCTGTTCCCGTCCGAAGTCCGCTACTTCGGCGACAACCTCACCGAAAACGGCGAACGCCTGAAAGTGCCCCACATGGGCTGGAACCAGGTCTACCAAACCGCAGACCACCCGCTCTGGCACAACATCCCGGACGGCGACCGTTTCTACTTCGTGCACAGCTACTACGCCGAAGCCGAAGGCAACGCCGACATGGCCGGCCGCACCCGTTATGGTGTCGACCTGGCGGCAGCGGTGGCTCGCGACAACATCTTTGCAGTGCAGTTCCACCCGGAAAAAAGCGCCCGGGCGGGCCTGCAGTTGCTGGAAAACTTTACGAACTGGACTGGAAAGTAAGCGGGCAAGCACTTAATAGCGCTCTGGGGTAGGGAGGCCTTTCAGGGACTGTCTGCAGCAGGGATGCTGCAGTCAAGCGTACAGGGATGTATTCACAGCGTGTCCCTGATAGGCCTCCCTGCTCCAGAGTGCGAGCGCCAAACTCCTTGCCCGACTTTCTGAATAGGAAGAACAAAATGCTGATTATCCCCGCTATCGACCTGAAAGACGGCAAATGCGTAAGACTGCGCCAAGGCCGCATGGAAGACTCCACCGTATTCGGTGACGATCCGGTGGACATGGCCACCAAGTGGGTCAACGCTGGCGCCCGTCGCCTGCACCTGGTCGACCTTAACGGCGCCTTCGCCGGCGAACCGGTAAATGGTGAAATCGTAAAGGCGATTGCAGTCAAATACCCGAATCTGCCCATCCAGATCGGCGGCGGCATCCGCTCCGCGGAAACCATCGAAGCCTACCTGAAGGCCGGTGTTCAGTGGGTCATCATCGGCACCAAGGCCGTTAAAGAGCCCGAATTCGTCACCGAAATGTGCAAAGAATTTCCCGGCCACATCATCGTCGGCCTGGACGCCAAAGACGGCCGCGTAGCCACCGACGGCTGGGCTGAAGTCTCCGAAGTCATGGCCGTAGACCTGGCCAAGCGCTTCGCCAACGACGGCGTATCCTCCATCGTTTACACCGACATCGCCCGCGACGGCATGATGCAGGGCGTAAACGTGGAAGCCACCGCCAAACTGGCAGAAGAGGGCGGTATCCCCGTAATTGCCTCCGGCGGCGTCACCAACATGGACGACCTCAAGCGCCTGGCCACCGTCGCCGACAAAGGCGTCATCGGTGCCATCACCGGCCGTGCCATCTACGAAGGCACCCTGGATGTAGCCGAAGCGCAAGCCTACTGCGACAGCCTGCAAAACTGAGGACAGATCATGGCACTGGCAAAACGCATCATCCCCTGCCTGGACGTCGACAAAGGCCGCGTGGTCAAAGGCGTCAACTTCGTGGACATCCGCGATGCCGGCGATCCTGTTGAAGTGGCCCGCCGCTACAACGAGCAGGGCGCAGACGAAATCACCTTCCTGGACATCACCGCCAGTAGTGAGAGCCGCGACACCACGTACGAAACCGTAGAACGCATGGCGGCGGAAGTGTTTATCCCGCTAACCGTGGGCGGTGGCGTGCGCACCGTAGATGACATCCGCAAGCTGCTGAATGCCGGCGCAGATAAGGTGTCGATCAACACCGCGGCGGTCTTCAACCCGGAATTCGTGAAAGAAGCAGCGGAGCGATTCGGTCGCCAGTGCATTGTCGTGGCTATCGATGCCAAGCAGGTAAGCGCAGAAGGCGAAGAGCCCTGCTGGGAAATCTTCACCCACGGCGGCCGCAAGCCCACCGGGCTGGATGCAGTGGAGTGGGCGAAGAAAATGGTTGAGCTGGGAGCAGGGGAGCTGCTGCTGACCAGCATGGACCGCGACGGCACCAAGATCGGCTTCGACCTGGGCCTGACCCGCGCCATCAGCGATGCTGTGGCTGTGCCGGTAATTGCTTCAGGCGGGGTGGGCGAGCTGCAGCACCTGGCGGATGGCGTCACCAAGGGTGGTGCCGATGCGGTACTTGCCGCGTCGATCTTCCACTTTGGCCAGCACACCATTCCCGAGGCCAAGGCCTTTATGAAGGCTCAGGGTATAGAAGTTCGGGACTGAAAAGGCTGTTTTGCCACGGAATCCACGGAAGGACACGGAAAAAAGAAAAGATTTAACGATTTTTTTTGCCACGAAATCCACGAAAAAACACGAACAAAGATTAACGACTGAATAACTAGAATTTCTTTGTCTTTAATTTCGTGTTCTTTCGTGGATTTCGTGGCAAAAACTAGTCCTTATCACTCCGGGCTACAGAAAGTACCACAGGCTGCTTCTCCCCTTCCGCAAACATCTCCCGGTTACCGTTACGCACGGCCCAGACGCCGCTGATGGTGGCGATGGCGATGCCTTGTTCATCCAGTTCCGGTAAGTGCTTTTCCAGGTAGTCCACCGTTACCGTGTGGGGATGGCCGATGCCGATCGCTGTACCGTTTTCTTTGGCCGTTTTGATCAGCAGCTGAAACTGCTGGTCAACGAACGCCTCGGTCTGTTCGTGGTCCAGGAACACATCCCGGGTCAGGCTCGGGATTTTGTAGGCATCGGCCACGCTGCCAGCGATGGAGTTGGCGATGGTGCGGCTGTCTACGAAGTACACCGGGTACTTGTTGAGTTCTTTCATCACCCAATCCATGGGTTGAAGCTGCTGGGTCAGCAGGCTGCCCATGTGGTTGTTTACGCCCACTACGTGGGGAATCGACTGCAGAGAGCGCCGCAGGGTGGTGGCCATGGTGTCTTCGTCCATGTCCGGGGTGAGGCCGCCGGGCCCGAGGCCGAAGTTGCGGGTGTTGGCCATGGGCGCGTGCAGCATGATTTCTTTCTGCTTCTTGTGGGCCAGCCTGGCCAGCGGCACGGTGTGGCGCCGGAAAGGCAGGAACGCCAGCGTCAGCGGTTGTTCCATCCGGGCCAGGCGTTCACCTTCATGAAGGTTGTGGCCCATGTCATCAATGATGATGGCGATGGTGGGCGGCTGGTGCTCTGCCGGCTGGGCGGCGACAAAAGGGCTCAGCGCCAGTAGCATTACCCGGAGCAGGGTCGTGCTGAGTTTCACTGATCTTTGCCCTGCTGGCCGCTGTCGTCCTTGCGGTTAAGAATGCGCATGCCTTTGAGCAGGTTCAGTGCTGAACGCAGCTGGTAGTCCCGGTTGGCGGCAGACTGTTCGGTTTCTGCCTGCTGTTCACGTTGTTCCTTGGCTTTCTCTTCGTTCTCGCCGGTCAGATGGCCGGTCAGGTCTGCTTCTGTGAAGAACGGGCGGCTGTCCAGCTCGGTCAGCTCAGCCGGGCGCACCTCGATATCTGGCTTGATGCCCGTGGCCTGAATGGAGCGGCCGTCCGGGGTGAAATAGCGGGCTGTGGTCATCTTGATGGCATGGGTTTCATCCAGCGGGATGACTGTTTGCACGCTGCCCTTGCCAAAGGACTGGGTGCCCATGATCACCGCACGTTCGTGATCCTGCAGGGCGCCGGCCAGGATTTCGGAAGCCGAGGCGGAGCCACCGTTGATCAGCACCACAATCGGGGTGTCGGCCATCACATCGCCCGGCTTGGCGCTGAAGCGCAGCCTTGAGCTCTGGATACGCCCCTCGGTGTAGACAATCAGGCCTTCATCAATCAGCGCATCGGCGGTTTCCACGGCAGCCTGCAGTACGCCGCCGGGGTTGTTGCGAAGGTCGATCACCAGGCCGTCCAGGTCGCTGCCATGCTCATCTTCCAGATCGTTCAGGGCTTTGAGGAACTGTTTACCGGTTTCCGCCTGGAACTGGGTAATGCGCACATAGCCGTAACCGTTTTCAATCATCCGGGATTTGATGCTGGTTACCTTGATGATATCGCGCGTTACATCAATCTCGATCGGCGCGGTTTCGCCTTCGCGCATGATGGTCAGCGTGAGTACCGAGCCGGGCTTGCCGCGCATCAGGTTGACGGCTTCTTCCAGCGACATGCCCTTCACCGGTTTTTCATCCAGCTTGATAATCAGGTCGCCGGCCTGCACGCCCGCCTTCTGGGCCGGGGTGTCGTCGATGGGGGAAATGACTTTCACAAAGCCGTTTTCCATGCCCACTTCAATGCCCAGGCCACCAAACTCGCCGGAGGTGCTTTCTTCCAGCTCTTCGTAGTCTTTCGGGGCCAGGTAGGTGGAGTGCGGGTCCAGGTCTGAGAGCATGCCCTTGATGGCGCTTTCCAGCAGCTCGCTGTCGGAAACTTCTTCTACGTAGGCGTCTTTGATGCGGGCGAACACTTCAGTGAACTTGCGCAGGTCTTCCAGCGGCAGTTGTTCTTCCGGGTCCGGCAGTTTCAGTTCTACCCGCTCGCCGTCCTGGATACCTTCGATGATGTCCCGGCTTTGGGCATCCTGGGCCAGGGCGAGTCCGGGCAGGGTAAACAAACAGGTCGCAAGGGTAAGGCTGCGAAGTTGTGAGATCTGGAGTTTGCCGGTGACTCGTTTCATCCACATATCCTGTTTTGTTTCCAATAGTTGGACTAATTTCCTGATTTCGACAGTATGGCGTTCGCGGCGCCGTTTGTCAGCCCTTTGCGTCGGGGGACAAAACTCAGGGCTTGCCCAGCCAGCGGCGGAGGTTGACCGGCTTTCCGTTCTGGCGAACTTCGAAGTAGACCGCCGGGTCTTCGGTGCCTCCGGTGCGGCCGGAAAGGGCAATGGTTTCACCGGCCTGAACCCAGTCGCCGGGTGCGGTGAACAGGCTGCTGCTGTGGCCGTACAGGGTCATGTAGCCATCGCCGTGATCGATAATGGTCATCAGCCCGAAACCCCGCAACCAGTTGGCGAAGACCACGCGGCCATAGTGTACGGCGGTGACTTCCGCGTTTTCTGCCGTGTTCATGATCAGGCCGTTGCGGCGCAATTTGCCGTCAGCATAGGCGGCGCCGTAGTTGGTGACCACGCGGCCCTTGGCGGGCCAGGGCAGTTTGTCCCGCAGTGACTTGAACGGGCGGGATTCGTTGGGAGAGGGGATGTTGGCGATGGCCTGCTGCACTTCTTCCAGCAGCTGCTCAAGGCGTTTGCGGTCAGTTTCCAGGTCGTCCCGCTCGCTGCGCCGGCTGCGGATGTCCTGCTTCAAGGCTGCCAGGGTTTGTTCCCGCTCGGCTTTGCTTTGCGTCAGTTGCTGCTGGCGTTGTTCCAGGTCTGCTTCGGTCTTTGCCAGCTCCACCCGCGATGCCTGCACCGCGGCCCGGGCCTGTTGCAGCTCCTGGAGGCTCTTCTGGAAGGCTTGAAGGCGCTCGACGGTGTCGTTGCTGAGGTATTCGTAGTAGGTGAGGGTTCGGGCAATCTGGCCCGGTTCTATTTCGTTCAGCAGGATTTTCAGGGCCGGGGCGTCGCCTTCCATCCAGGCGGCGCGAATCTGCGTTTTCAGGCCTTCCCGTTGTGATTCCAGGGTGTCCGCCAACTGGCTTTCCTGCGTTCGCAGTTCATCCAGGCGCTGTTGTTGCTGATCGGCTTTCTCGCGCAGTTCCCGGCGCTCACGGGTCAGCTGGCTGATTCTTTGCTCGGTACGGGCCAGTTGCTGCTCCAGGCTGGAGCGGTCTTTCCCGGCATCTTTCAGCCAGTCGTCAATGCTGGCAATGCGCTTTTTCAGCGCCTCCACCTGTTCGGGAGTCACGTCATCCCGGGCATGCAGTGGCGTGGCTCCCAGAACGAGAGCCAGCGCCAGTGCGAGGACATACTTCAAGGTATCTGCCTTAAGCCGGATCAGTTGATCTCGGCCAGGCTGTGCCCGGACATTTCCTGAGGTTGCTGCAGCCCCATCAGTGTCAGCAGGGTGGGTGCGATATCGCACAGGCTGCCGTCGTCTTTGAGGTTGACGTTGCGATGGCCGGTATAGACCAGAGGCACCGGGCCAATGGTGTGGGAGGTGTGAACCTGGCCGGATTTCGGATCAGTCATCTGCTCGCAGTTGCCGTGGTCGGCGGTGATCAGGGCTTCGCCGCCCACTTCGTCCAGCGCTTCCACAACCCGCTGTACGCACTGGTCCAGACACTCGGCGGCCTTGACGGCAGCGTCCATCTTGCCGGTATGGCCAACCATGTCGCCGTTGGCGTAGTTGCACACGATCAGGTCGTACTTGCCGCTCTTGATGGCTTCTACCAGCTTGTCGGTTACTTCCGGTGCGCTCATTTCCGGCTGCAGGTCATAGGTGGCCACTTTGGGGGAAGGCACCAGAATACGGTCTTCACCTTCAAACGGGGTTTCCAGTCCGCCATTGAAGAAGAAGGTCACGTGGGCGTACTTCTCGGTTTCTGCAATGCGCAGCTGGGTCTTGCCTTGGCTGGCCATGTATTCGCCAAGGCCGTTGGCCAGTTGCTCGGGCGGATAGGCGCAGGAGGTTTTGATGTCTGCGGCGTATTCGGTGAGCATCACGAAATCGGCCAGTTCCGGGTGCTTGCGGCGATCGAAGCCGTCGAACTCCGGCTCCACGAAGGTGCGTGTCATTTCCCGGGCGCGGTCGGCACGGAAGTTCATGAACAGCACGGTGTCGCCATCGTTGATGGTGCCTTCCGGCTGGCCTTCGGCACGGATGTGGGTGGCTTTTACAAACTCGTCGTTCTCGCCCCGCTCGTAGGCCTGGTCCAGTGCGGTTACCGGGTCGTCACAGGTGAACTCGGCTTCGCCCAGGGTCATGGCGTTATAAGCGGCTTCTACGCGGTCCCAGCGGTTGTCCCGGTCCATGGCGAAGTAGCGGCCAACGATGGTAGCTACCCGGCCTACACCCAGGCTCTTCATCCTGGCGGCGGCTTTTTCCAGGGACGGGCGGGCGCTGCGCGGGGGCATGTCGCGGCCGTCCAGGAAGGCGTGGATATAGACTTCTTTGGCGCCACGGGCTGCGGCCAGTTCTGCTGCTGCCAGCATATGATCTTCGTGGCTGTGAACGCCGCCCGGAGACAGCAGGCCCATGATGTGCACGGCCTTGTTATTCGCCACGGCTTTGTCGATGGCATTGCACAGGGCTTCGTTCTTCTGGAACAGGCCGTCTTCCAGGTCTTTGTCGATACGGGTCAGGCTCTGGTACACCACCCGGCCGGCGCCGAGGTTCATGTGGCCTACTTCCGAGTTACCCATCTGGCCCTGCGGCAGCCCTACGAACATGCCGGAGGTATTGATCAGGGTTTTGGGCTGGTTCTGCGACAGCTTGTCCCAGAACGGTGTGTTGGCGTTCGAGATGGCGTTGTCTTCTGCCGGGTCACGGTGGCCCCAGCCGTCCAGAATGATCAGTGCAGTGGGCTTGCGCGTTTCGGTCATTTTTTCGTCCGGTTGGTTGCGAAAATAACAGAGTCTGAAGTGGGGCAGATTGTAACCGTTTTCATTTGCGCAGGCCACGCGCACGGCGCCAAGGCTTTGTATGGCGATGATGGACTGCTGCTATGGAGGATCGCACCGCAGGGCGCGCCCCGCCTTCTTTGAGCCGTCACGGGTGTGTATAATCCCGCCAAATCAAATTTTCAGGGTAGTTTCATGGATCGCTTGTTCGAATTCGTTGTTAACCACTACATTCTGGTTTCTGTTTTTGTGGCGCTGCTGCTGGCGCTTCTGGTGCTGGAGTCCCGCCGTGGTGGTGCCAAGATTTCCGCGCAGGGTGCGGTGTCTCTGATCAACAAAGACGAAGCCGTAGTGGTGGATATCCGTGATCGCAAAGACTTCGGCGAAGGTCGTATTACCGGTTCTCTGAACATTCCCCTGAGTGGTATCAAGGGCCGTGCCAACGAGCTGAGCAAGCACAAAGACAAGCAGATTATCGTGGTGGACAAGATGGGCCAGCACTCTGCAATGGCGGTCAAGTACCTGAAGGAAGAAGGCTTTACCAACGTGGTGCGCCTGAACGGTGGTATCGCCGACTGGAAAGCCAGCAACCTTCCGCTGGTGAAAAAGTAACAGGGCTTGATCTGATTGCCGATCTGAAGCACTGTTTCACATTACCTGCCGGGGCCTGTGTTTAGACTGTTCCGGCACACGTGACTATAACAACGGGCTGCGCCCGACCTACGAAAACGAAAGGACTGATCATGGCTGAGAACCAGCAAGCCGCAGGCAACGAAAACCAGAACCAACCACAGTTCGCCCTTCAGCGCATCTATGTGAAGGACCTGTCTTTTGAATCACCCAATTCGCCGCTGGTATTCCAGGAACAGTGGAAGCCGCAGGTGAACCTGGACCTGAACACCGCCCACAACAAGCTCAGCGACAACCAGTACGAAGTGGTTCTGTCCCTGACGGTTACCGCCAAGGTGGGTGATAAGGTCGCCTATATTGTTGAAATCCAGCAGGCGGGTGTGTTCCTGGTAGCCGGTATTGAAGGTGCCCAGCTGGGCCAGATGCTCGGCGCATACTGCCCGAACATCCTGTTCCCGTACGCCCGCGAGGCCATCGACGCCACCGTTAATCGTGGCAGCTTCCCGGCACTGATGCTGGCGCCGGTGAACTTCGATGCGATCTACGCCCAGGCGCTCAAGCGCAAGCAGGAAGAAGCCGCAGGCGAAGCGAAGGAAGAGCAGACGCACTGATTGCTTCAGTCGTTCTTCGAAGCATAAAAAAACCGGCCAACGCCGGTTTTTTTATGCCTGTAACCTTTTGCCTGCGCTACACCGACCCGGGAAAACCCAGCTGTCGCCAGGCTTCATACACCACCAAGGCGGCAGTGTTGGACAGGTTCAGGCTGCGGCTTTGTGGTTGCATGGGCACCCGCAGCCGGTGCTCCGCTGGCAGGGCTTCCCGCACATCAACAGGCAGGCCCCGGGTTTCCGGGCCGAACATCAGGTAGTCACCATCCTCGAAGGCCACTTCGTGGTACTGCCGTGAACCCTTGGTGGTTAGACCGAACAACCGGGCTGGCTGTTCGGTTTCCAGGAAGCTGGCGTAATCCGGGTGGATCTTTACCGTGGCGTACTCGCTGTAATCCAGCCCGGCCCGGCGCATCTGCTTGTCCTCCAGGGAGAAGCCCAAAGGTTCAATCAGGTGCAGCTGGCAGCCGGTGTTGGCGCAGAGCCGGATGATGTTGCCAGTATTTGGCGGTATCTCCGGCTCATAGAGTACAACGTGCAGCACGTGGCTTAGCGTTCCACGGCCAGGGCTACACCCATGCCACCACCAATGCACAGGGTGGCCAGGCCTTTCTTGGCGTCGCGACGTGCCATTTCGTGCAGCAGGCTAACCAGGATACGACAGCCGGAAGCACCAATCGGGTGGCCGATGGCAATGGCGCCGCCATTCACGTTCACCTTGTCGGTATCCCAGCCCATATCCCGGTTTACAGAGATCGCCTGGGCCGCGAAGGCTTCGTTGGCCTCAACCAGGTCCAGGTCTGATGCGCTCCAGCCGGCCCGCTCCAGGCAGCGCTGGCTGGCGGGAATGGGGCCGGTGCCCATGATGGTGGGGTCTACACCTGCATTGGCGTGGGCCTTGATGGTGGCGAGCGGAGTCAGGCCCAGCTCCCGAGCTTTATCGGCACTGCACACCAGAACCGCAGCGGCGCCATCGTTCAGGGATGACGCGTTGCCCGCGGTTACCGAGCCGTCTTTCTTGAAAGCCGGGCGCAGTTTGGCCAGGCTGTCACTGGTAACGCCATCGCGGGGGCATTCGTCTTTGGCGACCACAATCGGGTCGCCCTTGCGCTGGGGAATGCTGACCGGAACGATCTGGCCGTCAAAGTAGCCGGCGTTCTGGGCCGCGACCGCCTTTTGCTGGGAGGCGGCGGCAAAGGCGTCCTGCTCTTCACGGCTGATGCCATACTTCTCGACAATGTTCTCGGCAGTGATACCCATGTGGTAATCGTTGAAAGCATCCCACAGGCCGTCGTTCACCATGGTGTCGATCATGCTCCAGTTACCCATGCGCTGGCCGTTGCGGCTGTTGGGGAGCACGTGCGGGGCCTGGCTCATGCTTTCCTGGCCGCCGGCAATCACGACTTCGGCATCGCCACACTGGATGCTCTGCACCGCCATATGAACAGCCTTCAGGCCGGAGCCACACACCTTGTTGATGGTGATGGCCGGTACCGAACTGGGCAGGCCGGCGTTGATGGCTGCCTGGCGGGCCGGGTTCTGGCCGCAACCGGCGGTGAGCACCTGGCCGAGAATGACCTCACCCACCTGCTCGCCGGCGATGCCGGTTTCTTCCATCAGGGCCTTGATAACGGCAGTACCGAGCTGGTCAGCACGCAGGCTGGACAAGCCACCACCAAAACTGCCGACAGCGGTACGTTTTGCGGCAACGATCACGACATCACGCATGGGAAATCTCCGTTGTAGTGGGCAGGCTCGGAACAGGCCCGCCTCGTATGAAATAGATGGCGGGCATTGTAGCGGTAAAGTGTCGGGGCGCCAAAGCCACCATGGTCGGGTAGTGGCTGTGGGCGGTTTACATGTTCAGGCTACGGCCACCGTCAACGCTGATAATCTGGCCGGTTACGAAGGGGGCATCACAAATCAGCCAGGTGATGGCGCCGGCGATATCCGACGGGTTGCCGGTGCGGGCGAGTGGGGTCTTGTCCAGAATGGCTTTTTGATAATCCGCGTCAATTTCGGCCTCGCCCTCCGGCCACAGTATCGCGCCGGGCGATACGCCGTTTACCCGGACATCCGGCGCCAGGTCCTTGGCCCAGGAGCGGGTAAGGGCGGCGAGGCCGGCCTTGCTGGCGCAGTACAGCGGGTGGTCCTTGAGGGGCTTTTCGCTGTAGATGTCGATCAGGTTGACCACCGAACCGGAGCTTTTCTTGAGGGCCGGCAGGCAGTGCTGGAGCAGGAAGAACGGGGCTTTCAGGTTGGCGCCCATAATTCCTTGCCAGTCGTCCTCGGTGGCGATTTCCGTGGGGTTGGGGTAGAACACCGACGCGTTGTTCACCAGTCCGTCCAGCCGCTGCCAGTGCTCGCAGGCGGTTTTTGCCAGGCGGGCGAGGTCTTCAGGATTGGTCAGGTCCGCCTGCACCGAGGTGGCGGAGTCTGCCCGTTCCCGGTTCAGTTTGTCGATCAGTTGCCGGGCCTGTTCCTGCCGGCTCCGGTAATGGATGACCACATTCCAGCCCCGGCCATGGAGGGTTTCGGCAGTGTGGGCGCCCAGGCGGTGGGCAGCACCGGTGATCAGAGCAACGGGAGCGGCCATAACGACGTCCTCAGGATGATGGATTCAGTACCCGGGTGATACGTGCCAGCCGCTCATTCCGGATTGCTTCGCCGAGCTCTTTGCCCATGAAGCCCTGTTTTAGCAAGTCCTGCGGATTTACACCGGTAGCTTCTCCTGCAGCGGCGTGCAGCTGCTCCAGAAGGCTCTGTTGCGCCTCCGGGAGCGTGCAGGCCAATGTGTCAAGCAGGGCATCGAAACGCTCGCTGCGGCGCCACAGGTCTGCGGCATCCAGCAGCTCCAGGGTATCTTCCGCAGAAAGGCTGTCTGCAGGATGTCGGGACAGTTCGGCCATAAACCGGCATACCAGCCGGCTCATATCCCGGCAATCATTAGGGCTTTTCATGGCCTTTGCCCGGGTAATGGCCAGCTCTTCAGGCACGGCGCCCAGGAGGGCGGCGAAGCGCTGGGCGGTGTTGCCCTGCTGGTGGTGAATGCACGCCAGTGCCTTAACGCCGGCCCGGAACACGGTTGCATCCTCCAGCTCCGGAATCAGCACCCCCAAAGCTCCGAGTTCACGGAGTACTTCGAAAAATACGGTGGGTGCGTTTTCGTGCAGTGCCCGCTGGATTTCCTGCCACACCCGCTCCGGCACCAGGTGCTCCAGCTCGCCTGCGTTAACCATGCTGCGCATAAGGGCCATGGTCTCAGGACAGATGCTGAAGCTCAATGGATGCAGGCGGGCGGCAAAGCGAGCGGTGCGCAGAATGCGCAGGGGGTCTTCGGCAAAAGCTTCGGACACATGGCGCAGGGTTTTATGCTCGAGATCGGTGTGGCCGTTGAACGGGTCCACCAGCTGGCCGTCTTCAGCCTGCGCCATGGCGTTGATGGTGAGGTCGCGGCGTTTGAGGTCTTCTTCGAGGGTGACGTCCGGCGCGCTGTACACGGAAAAGCCGTGATAGCCGCGGCCCTGTTTGCGCTCGGTGCGGGCCAGGGCATATTCCTCGCCGGTTTTCGGGTGCAGGAACACCGGGAAGTCGGCACCCACCTGCTTGAAGCCCCGCGCCTTCATCTGCTCCGGTGTGGCGCCAACCACCACCCAGTCCCGGTCTTTGACCTTCAGGCCCAACAGTTGGTCACGAACGGCGCCGCCTACCAGATAGGTTTGCATGGGAAACCCTGTGTTTAAGCCGGCTCAGACTGCTTCTGTGGCTGCAATATCACGGATCTTGCCAACCATGGCACGCAGGCCGTTGCCGCGTGTGGGAGAGATGTGGCGGAACAGGTCGAGTTGCTCGAACAGTTCGTCGATATCGGTGGCGAGCAGGTCGCGGGGTGTCTTGCCGTTCAGGGCCACCAGGATGATGGCGGCCAGGCCGCGCACGATGATGGCGTCGGAGTCGATCAGCAGGAACAGTTTGCCACTGTCTTCATCGTAATGGTGGATCAGCCAGACCTGGCTCTGGCAGCCGTGCACGTAGTTCTCTTCGATGCGGGCCTCATCCGGAAACGCCGGCAGCTGTTTGCCCAGGTCCACGATGTAGGCGTAGCGTTCTTCCCAGTCATCCAGGAATTCGAAGGCGTCCAGAACGTCTTCCAGGGTGGTCTTGGTACCGAGAGGGTTCTCGAGAAATTGTTCCTTGCTGGCGGTCATAGCATTCCCAGTTCAAGCTTGGCTTCGTCGGTGAGCATATCGTTGTTCCAGGGCGGATCAAAGGTGAGGTCTACGGTCACTTTGTCCACGTTGGGCACATGCTCTACCTTGGTTTGTACATCGTTGGTGATGACCGGCCCCATGCCGCAGCCAGCCGCGGTGAGGGTCATCTTGATGTACACGTGGTTGCCGTCTTCGGTGCCGTTCTGGATCTGGCAGTCGTAGATCAGGCCCAGGTCCACCACGTTCACCGGAATTTCCGGATCGTAGCAGTTGCGAAGGGCTTCCCACACCTGGTTTTCGTTAACCGTGCCGTCTTCCGGGGTCTCGAAGCTGCTTTCCAGGGGCTGTTTGCCCAAGGCATCGGCGTCGTGGCCTTCAATCCGGGCCAGGTTGCCGTTCACCGCCACGGTAAAGGTGCCACCGAGGGACTGGGTGATGGTCACGAAGGTATCCGACGGAATCATGATTTCCGTACCGGAAGGCACCAGCCGGGCTTCCACTTCGCGCTTTGTCAGTACGACTTCCCGTTCTTGCATGCTCAATCAGCCTTTTTAAAGCTATTTCTTGCCACGAAATCCACGAAAGAACACGAAAAAATTAAATGCTTTTGGGCCACGGACACTCGCTGACGCTCACGGACAAAAGATAAGAACTGCTTTGTTGTTGTCCGTGTGATTCCGTGAGTGTCCGTGGCAAAAATCCCTAATCTTTTTTCTTTAATCTTTATTTCGTGTTCTTTCGTGGATTTCGTGGCAAAAAGTATTGGTCTTTAAGCCACCGTAAAACTCTCGCCGCACCCGCATTCCGCCGTGGCGTTGGGGTTGCGGAAGCGGAACAGGGAGTTCACGCCTTCGGTGACAAAGTCGATTTCAATGCCATTCACCAGGGGCAGGTGTTCCTGCTTTACGTACACATCCACGCCGTCGATGGTAAAAATACGGTCGTCGGATTCGGGCGTTTCTACCCACTGGGTTTCGTATTTGAAGCCGGAGCAGCCACTCTTTTTGATGGCCAGGCGAATGCCCCTGGCTTCCGGTTTCTTGTCCAGTTGTTTGCGAACGTGTTTGACCGCTGTCGGGGTCATGGTCACGTTCACGGTGTTCGGGGTGAAGACTTCGGCTGTCATGTTTCCACCTCCTCAGGCAAACAGGCGCTGGATCTTCTGCAGGCCGGTGAATAATTTCTCGACCTCTTCCAGCGTATTGTAGAACGCAAATGAAGCCCGGGCTGTACCGGGTACTCCGTAGAAATCCATCAACGGCATGGCGCAATGATGGCCGGTGCGGATGGCAATGCCTTGCTGGTCCAGCAGGGTGCCGATGTCGCTGGGGTGCAGGCCGGCGATCTTGAACGACATTACCGGCACTTTCTGTTTCGCGGTACCGATGATTTCCATGCCGGGCACGGTTTCCACCAGTGCGTTGGCACGGGCCAGCAGGGCGTTTTCGGCGGCTTCCATGGCCTTGCGGTCCAGACTGTCCAGGTAGTTGATGGCTGCCGCCAGGCCAACCGCTTCGGCGATGGCCGGGGTGCCGGCTTCAAATTTGTAGGGCAGTACGTTCCAGGTGGTACGTTCGAACGATACCCGCTCGATCATCTCGCCGCCGCCCTGGTACGGAGGCATCTCTTCCAGCAGTTCAGCGCGGCCATACAGCACACCGATACCGGTGGGGCCGAACAGTTTGTGAGAAGAGAACACGTAGAAGTCGCAGCCAAGTGCCTGCACATCCGGCTTGAAGTGGGGCACGGCCTGGGCCCCGTCGATCAGGGTGATCACGCCCTGTTTCTTGGCCTGCTCGATCAGCGGCGCAATCGGGTTTACCGTTCCCAGCACGTTGGAGACGTGGGTAAGGGCCAGTACCCGGGTTCGCTCGTTCAGCAGGCTGTTGAAGGAATCCAGGTCCAGCTCGCCTTCAGGGGTTACCTGTACAGGAATTACCCGGGCGCCGGTGCGCTCAGCCACCATCTGCCAGGGCACGATGTTGGCGTGGTGCTCCATATGGCTGACCAGGATTTCGTCGCCGGCTTTCAGGCGCGGGGCCAGGCCGTTGGCCACGAGGTTGATGGCTTCTGTGGTGCCGCGGGTCCAGATAACCTCTTTGGTGCTGGGGGCGTTCAGGAAGTGGCGCACCACTTCCCGGGCACCTTCAAAGGCGGTCGTGGCCCGGTCGCCCAGGGTGTGGGCACCCCGGTGCACGTTGGAGTGCATTTCCCGATAGTAACGGTCCATGGCATCCAGCACAGCGACGGGCTTCTGGGCCGAGGCGCCGTTGTCCAGATACACCAGGGGCTTCCCGTTGATTTCCTGTGCCAGGATCGGGAAGTCGCGGCGGATGCTTTCCACATCAAACGCCGGCGAGGTGGTGTTGGTTGCCACAGACAGATCGGTCATGCCGCTCAGGCCTCCTGAAAGGTTTGATCGAAGAAGTCATTCAACCGCGCCTGGGCGGTGTCGCGCACGGCTTCTACCGGAATCTGCTCGACCAGCTCGTTGATGAATGCCATGGTCAGCAATACGTTGGCCTGCCGGCGACCGATGCCTCGGGAAACCAGGTAGAACACGGAAGTTTCATCCAGCTGGCCAATGGTAGCTCCGTGGGCGCACTTGACGTCATCCGCGTAGATTTCCAGCTCCGGCTTGGTGTCGATCTCGGCACCGTTGGAGAGCAGCAGGTTCTTGTTGTTCATATCCGCGTTGGACTTCTGGGCGTCCTGGTGGATATGAATCCGGCCATTAAACACCGCGTGGGACTGGTCCGCAGCAATGTTGCGGTAGGTCTCTTCGCTGTTGCAGTGGGCGGCTACGTGGTCAATGGAGGTGTGGTTGTCGTAGTGCTGTTTACCCTGGGTAACCACCACGCCATTGAGCTTGGTTTCCGCGCCTTCGCCTTCCAGGCGAACCTGCAGGTCGTGCCGGCGCAGCGGGCCGCCGAAGCCTACGCAGTGGCTCTCGAAGCGGGAGTTGCGCTGTTGCAGTACGCCGGTAGCGCCAATGTGCTGCACGGTTTCGCCTTCCATGGTCAGGCGAATGCTGGTGATGTTGGCGCCATCAGCCAGCTGGAATTCGGTAACGGTATCAACCAGGGCCGCAGAATCGCCTTCGGAAACATAGGCTTCCACCAGCGTCATCTCGCTGTTGGTGCCGGCCTCGACAAAAATGCGCGGGAAGGCAGAGCCGTTCTGGGTGGCCGCGGTTTCATGGAGAATAAACAGTGGCTTGTCCAGCACGGTGTTAGCGGCCAGGCGGATCAGCAGGCCGTCTTCAAAGCGGGCGCTGTTGATCTGGGCAAACTGGGTTTGCTCAGCATCGAGGGTGCTGCCCAGTTTCTGCGCCAGGGCGCTGGCGTCGTCCGCATCCAGGTCGCTGAAGTGCTGAACGGTGATGCCGCCCTGGTCCGGGTACTGGCTGTCGGCGCGGTTGATTGCACCGTTGTTGAGCACAATCCGGTAACCGGGTACGTCCAGGCTGCTGGCCTTTCCGGTAGCCGGCAGGGTGGCGGCCATGTCTTCGGTCAGCTTCAGGTACTTGCTGGAGTATTTCCAGTTTTCGGTTTTCCGGGTCGGCATGGGCATGTCTGCCAGTGCTGCAGCCCGCTCGTTACGCACTGCCAGCAGAGGGTCCGGCAGGGATTGCCCGGCCGGCTGCAGGAAAGCGCCGGAAAGCATAGGTACAGATTTCATTCCGCGGCCTCCTGATCAGTTGCTGGTGTCTTCGTCTTTGATGCCCAACCAGCCGTAACCTTTCTCTTCCAGTTCCAGGGCCAGTTCGCGGCCGCCGGATTTGACGATTCTGCCGCCGGCCAGTACGTGCACGTAATCCGGCACGATGTGGTTCAGCAGGCGCTGGTAGTGGGTCACCATCAGGATGGCGCGGTCTTCGGCACGCAGGGCGTTGACGCCGTTGGAGACGACTTGCAGGGCGTCGATGTCGAGGCCGGAGTCGGTTTCGTCCAGGATCGCCAGCTTTGGCTGCAGCAGCAGGGCCTGCATGATTTCGTTACGCTTTTTCTCGCCACCGGAGAAGCCTTCGTTCACGCCGCGCTTCAGGAAGGCCGGGTCCAGATCGACCTGTTTGGAGACTTCCTTGGCCAGCTTCATGAACTCGGCAGCGTTCATTTCTTCTTCGCCCCGGTGCTTGCGCATGGCGTTTACGGCGGTGCGCAGGAACTGCAGGTTGCTTACGCCCGGGATTTCCACCGGGTACTGGAATGCCAGGAAGATGCCTTCCCGGGCGCGTTCTTCGGTTTCCAGGTCCAGCAGGTTGTCGCCGTTGAGGGTGACTTCGCCGCTGGTGACTTCAAATGCCTCGTTGCCTGCCAGAACCTGTGACAGGGTACTCTTACCGGAACCGTTCGGGCCCATGATGGCGTGAACTTCCCCGGCTTTGATCTCCAGGTTGATACCCTTGAGGATTTCTTTGCCCTCAACGGAGGCGTGCAGGTTTTTGATGCTCAGCATTTGTACGCTTCTCTCTGTATTCCGAAATTCTGTATTGAAAATTAACCAACGGACCCTTCAAGGCTCACTTCCAGCAGCTTGCCGGCTTCTACCGCAAACTCCATCGGCAGCTCCTTGAACACTTCCTTACAGAAGCCGTTCACGATCATGGACACCGCCTGCTCCGGGTCGATACCACGCTGACGGCACAGGAACATCTGCTCGTCGCTGACCTTGGAGGTGGTGGCTTCGTGTTCCACGATGGCCGATTTGTTCTTGCTTTCGATGTACGGGAAGGTGTGGGCACCGCAGCGGTCGCCGATCAGCAGCGAGTCGCACTGGGTAAAGTTACGCGCACCTTCTGCACCCGGACCGAATTTCACCAGGCCGCGGTAGGCGTTGGAGCTGCGGCCGGCGGAGATGCCTTTGGAGATGATGGTGCTCCGGGTGTTCTTGCCCAGGTGGATCATCTTGGTGCCGGTGTCGGCCTGCTGGTAGTTGTGGGTGAGGGCGACGGAGTAGAACTCTCCTACGCTGTTCTCACCACGCAGTACGCAGCTCGGGTATTTCCAGGTGATGGCGGAGCCGGTTTCTACCTGGGTCCAGGAGATCTTGGAGCTTTTGCCGATGCAGGCGCCGCGCTTGGTGACGAAGTTGTAGATGCCGCCTTTGCCGTTTTCGTCGCCCGGATACCAGTTCTGTACGGTGGAGTATTTGATCTGGGCGTCGTCCAGGGCGACCAGTTCTACCACCGCTGCGTGCAGCTGGTTTTCGTCCCGCATGGGGGCGGTGCAGCCTTCGAGGTAGCTCACGTAGCTGCCTTCTTCGGCGATGATCAGGGTGCGCTCGAACTGGCCGGTGTTGGCGGCGTTAATCCGGAAATAGGTGGACAGTTCCATGGGGCAGCGAACGCCCTTCGGGATGTAAACGAAGGAGCCGTCGGAGAATACGGCGGAGTTCAGGGCGGCGAAGTAGTTGTCGCCGGCCGGGACTACGCTGCCCAGGTATTTCTTCACCAGTTCCGGATACTTCTGTACCGCCTCCGAAATGGGGCAGAAGATCACGCCGGCTTTTTCCAGCGGTTCCTTGAAGGTGGTGGCTACCGAAACGGAATCGAAGACCGCATCAACCGCTACACCGGCCAGCTTGGCCCGTTCGTGCAGGGGGATGCCCAGTTTTTCGTAGGTGCGCAGCAGCTCCGGATCAACGTCGTCCAGGCTCTGGGGCATGTCTTCTTTTTTCTTGGGCGCGGAGTAGTAAGAGATGGCGTCGTAGTCCACCTTCGGGAAGTCCACGTGGGCCCATTCCGGCTCGTCCATTTCCAGCCAGCGACGGTAGGCCTTCAGGCGCCATTCCAGCATGAACTCCGGCTCCTGCTTGATCTCGGACAGGCGGCGGATTACGTCTTCGTTGAGGCCGGGCTCGAAGGTGTCGGATTCAATCTCGGTCACGAATCCGTGTTCGTATTCCCGTTTGATCAGCTCTTTCACCTCTTTATCGGTGGTCGCCATGATCGTCGCTCCGTAATTCTCTCATCTGGGGCTTGGTGCCTGAGTGGCGGGGCAGGGCTCTGTTGGCCCGGTTTCCCGATGTTTCTGGCGAGTGATTATACAATACCAGAGTAATTTAGTCAGGTATTAAATCGGTCGATCAGGGATTATACCTTAATCGGCCCTTAGGGCACTAAGGGCCGACCGAAGATGGCGGGTCAGTCGCGGGCCGGCAGGATGCGGGTCAGGTAGCTGAATTGCAGGGATTCAGGCAGGCCTTCCGGCTTGGGAATGCGCACAAAGTGGCCGCTGCCCGGTGCGTATTCCATGGCTTCGCCGTTGCGGTTTTCCATGGCATTGGCACGGAAGTGAAGGTTGCCGGCCGGGGTGATCAGTTCAAGCTGGTCGCCCGGTGCGAACTTGTTCTTCACGTCGATGGTGAGCCAGCGGTCATCGGCATCGCTGATGGTGCCGACCACCTGCTGGGTGCCCAGATAGGACGAGCCTTGTTCGTAGGACTGGTATTCCTGGGGCACGTGGCGGCGCAGGAAGCCTTCGGTGTAGCCCCGGTTAGACAGCGCTTCCAGTTCATCCATCATGTGCATGTCGAAGGGCTTGCCGGCCAGGGCATCGTCTATGGCCTTGCGGTACACCTGGGTGGTGCGGGCCACGTAGTAGGTGCTCTTGGTGCGACCTTCGATTTTCAGGGAGTGCACGCCCATGTTCACCAGTTCCGCCACATGCTGGATGGCACGCAGGTCCTTGGAGTTCATGATGTAGGTGCCGTGTTCGTCCTCGTAGGCGGGAATGAAGCCTCCGGGGCGGTTGGGCTCTTCCAGCAGGATTTCTTTGGGTTCGAAGGTTTCCACGCTGTCGGCAGAGGTGGCAATCAGGTCGCCGGTCTGGTCATGGCTGTGCTGCACCGGCTTGTAGTTCCAGCGGCAGGCGTTGGTGCAGGCGCCCTGGTTGGCGTCCCGATGGTTCATATAGCCAGACAGCAGGCAGCGGCCGGAGTAGGCCATGCACAGGGCGCCGTGCACGAACACTTCCAGTTCCATTTCCGGCACTTTCTCACGGATCTCGCGGATTTCATTCAGGGCCAGTTCCCGGGACAGGATCACCCGGTTGATGCCTTGGCGACGCCAGAACTCTACGGTTGCCCAGTTTACGGCGTTGGCCTGCACCGACAGGTGGATGGGCTGGTCCGGCCAGTTTTCCCGCACCAGCATGATCAGCCCGGGGTCTGACATGATCAGGGCGTCCGGCTTCTGCTCCAGCACCGGGGCAAGGTCCCTCAGGTAACTGCGCACCTTGTCGTTGTGGGGTGCGATGTTGGAAACCAGGTAGAACTGTTTGCCCAGTTCGTGGGCCCGTGCAATCCCTGCGCCCAGGGCTGCAACGTCTTTGAAACTGTTGTTCCTTACTCTCAGGGAGTACCTTGGCTGGCCGGCGTAAACGGCGTCGGCACCGTAGGCAAAGGCGGTTTCCAGGTGTTCGGGGGTGCCGGCGGGAGCGAGCAGTTCCGGGAAAGTCATGGTGTCTCCGGGTTTATTCAGGAAGTCGATGGCTGCAGGTGGGCTATTATGGAAAGGGTGCAGTTTTCCACAAGCGGGTGGCTGTGCCATTGATCTCGCTCAAAGGTCTTATTGATCAGTTTCGGCTAACATGTGTACGCTGATGGAGTTTGCAGATTGGGCCAGCATGAAATGGCAGGAGGAACCAGCATGGCATCAGAGCCTGTAAGGCCTGAAAATTCAAAGCGTTCCCTGAGCATTCGGGTGAGTAAGCTGATCCGGGTTCAGTTGGAACGGGGAAAGGTAGGTGTGGAAACGGTGGCCGGGCAGTTGAATATGAGCCGCTACACCCTGCACAAAAAGTTGCGCGAAGAGGGGCTGACGTTTGCAGCCTTGTTGGAGCAGGTACGCCGGGAGCAGGCGCTGACTTACATGAAGGATAAAACCAAGCCGCTGGTAGAAATCGCCGAACAGCTTGGTTTCTCGGAGCTGAGTGCATTCAGCCGGGCGTTCAAGCGCTGGATGGGCACTCCGCCGGCTGAATACCGCTCACTCAGGCTGTCCTGATCACACCTTCTTGAAGATCAGGGTGGCGTTGGTGCCGCCGAAGCCGAAGCTGTTGCTCATCACCAGGTCCATGTTCTGGTTGTCCATGCGTTCACGAACGATGGGGTAGCCTTCGGCACCTTCATCCAGGTTCTGGATGTTGGCAGACGGGGCAATAAAGCCTTCCCGTTGCATGATCAGGCTGTAGATTGCCTCATGCACGCCGGCGGCACCCAGGGCGTGGCCGCACAGGGGCTTGGTGGAACTCAGCGGTGGAATCTTGTCACCGAAGGTTTCCTTCAGGGCTTTCAGCTCGGTTACGTCGCCAGCCGGGGTGCTGGTGCCGTGGGTGTTGATGTAGCTGATTTCGCCATCGATGTTGGCCATGGCCTGTTTCATGCAGCGAATGGCGCCTTCACCGCTCGGGGCAACCATGTCGGCGCCGTCAGAGGTGGCACCGAAGCCGACCAGTTCGGCCAGGATGGTGGCACCGCGGGCTTCCGCGTGTTCCAGGGATTCCAGTACCAGCGTGCCGCCACCACCGGAGATCACGAAGCCGTCACGGTCTGCATCATAGGTACGCGAAGCCTGTTCCGGTGTGTCGTTGTACTTGGTGGACAGTGCGCCCATGGCATCGAACATCAGACTCAGGGTCCAGTGGATGTCTTCGCCACCGCCGGCCAGCATCACGTCCTGGCGACCCAGGGCGATCTGGTCAGCCGCGTGGCCGATACAGTGGGCACTGGTCGCGCAGGCAGAGGTAATGCCGTAGTTGATGCCGGTAATACCGAACGCCGTGGTGATGGACGCGTTGATGGCGCTGCCCATGGTGCGGGGAACCCGGTAAGGGCCTACCCGGCGAATGCCTTTGTCGCGATGGGTGTCGATCGCGTCCAGCAGTTCCACGGTAGACGCACCACCGGTGCCGAATACGGCGCCCGTGGTGTTGGCACGCAGCTGCTCGTCAGTCAGGCCTGCCTGCTCGATGGCTTCTTTGGCTGCCAGGTAGCAGTAGCCTGCTGCCGGGCTCATAAAGCGCCAGATCTTACGGTCGATCAGCTCGGACAGGTTCAGGTCGATCTTGCCTGCAACGTGGCTGCGCAGGCCGTTGTCCCGGGCTTCCTCGCTGAAGGCAATGCCTGAGCGGGATTCACGAAGGGACTGGGCGACTTCTTTCTGGTTGTTGCCAAGGCTGGAGACAATCCCCATGCCGGTAATAACTACGCGACGCATCGTTCTAACTCCTAAAAGTCATCTGTAGAGGTGAACAGGCCAACCCGAAGGTCCTTGGCGGTATAGATTTCCCGCCCGTCCACTTCCATGCGGGCATCCGCAATGGCCATGGTCAGCTTGCGGCGGATGAGCCGCTTGATATCCAGGTAATAGGTTACCTTTTTGTTGTCAGGCAGAACCTGACCAAAGAATTTCACTTCGCCGGCACCCAGTGCCCGGCCCTTGCCTTCGCCACCGCTCCAGGCCAGGAAGAAGCCGACCAGCTGCCACATGGCGTCGAGGCCCAGACAGCCCGGCATTACCGGGTCGCCTTCGAAGTGAACCTTGAAGAACCAGAGGTCCGGGTTGATGTCCAGTTCTGCCACCAGACTGCCCTTACCGTAAAGGCCGTCATCGGCGCCCACGTGGGTAATGCGGTCGACCATCAGCATTTCGTCGATGGGCAGGCGCATGGCGCCAGGAAATAATTCGCCATGGCCACAGCGGATCAGGTCTTCTTTGTCAAAGTGATCAGGGTACATGTTGCCAGTATCTCTATTGCAAAATGATGTACTGATACTTTAGCGCCTGATTCAGAAACGGCTATTGACCTTTAGTGGATGATTGCCGCAAACACCCCGTTTTTGTGCCTGAAACCCTGCCCCTGGCGTTGATGCTCATCAAGGTACCCGGGCGCGGGCCTTGCTACCGTGTCGGACTATTCAAATCTGTGCGTTTGGCGGTTCGGAAGGAGGTGTTATGTCCGCAGAACACGAGGTGATCAGTGGCTCCCTGGCATTGCAGGACGGGCGCGTAACGGCCCGGCTGGAGCGGGTGACGGATCATTCGCCGGAGCTGGTCTGGAAGATGCTGACGGATTCGGTGCACCTGGCCAGCTGGCTGGCGCCGGGCACGCTGGACGCCCGCACCGGTGGTCGGGTTCAGCTGGATTTCGGTAACAGTGGCACGCCCATTGATTGTCGGATATCGGCCTGTGAGCCGCACCGCTTGCTGGCGTATTCCTGGAGTGCCGGGGAGGATCCGGAGCGGCCATTGCGGTGGGAACTGGCGCCGGAAGGCGATGGCACCCGGTTGTCGCTGACCCTGTTGCTACCAGACGATCACCTGGTGCCGATTGCCTGTGCCGGCTGGGATGCACACCTGGAAATGCTGATGGCAGCGCTGGAGGGAATCAGTATTCACTTTCCTGCAGGCCGCTTCCGTGCCGCCCGCAGTTACTTTGAACAGTGCCTCAAGGAGAAGCTGGCGGCCTGAGCCGCTCAGCCTTCCCGACCGTCTGCCCTGGGCCGTGCCAGGACGCCGGCATAGCGCACCAGGAACAGTCCATAGGCAATCATCCATAACAGGGTGCTGGTGCCAATGCCCGGGTGCCACGGGATAATGCTCAATGCGGTAAGCACCCGGATAACCGCCGCCAGCTGAATGGCGACGAACGCCAGCACCATTCCCTTCGGAAGCTTCAGCGGCCGGCCGGTATGGCCAAGGGATACCCGGGCAATCACGCCCAGGATCAGGCAGCCGACAGCACCTGCGCCTGCTGCGTGGCTCCAGGCGTTGGAGGGCCAGTCTGCAACCAGCGAGCCTGCCAGCAGCAACAGCGCGACCGGTACCCAGAGAATAGACAGGTGCAGGATCCACAACAGTGGCTCGGAGCGCGCCAGCCAGCCTTTCCAGTTATACAGGCGAACCAGCATCAGCGCGGCGGCAACCACGGCGATTACGGCCGCCAGGGTTTTCCAGCCGGTTACCAGGGATGCCATCAGCAGGATCATCGAAAACAGGGCGGCCATGTCCAGCCCCGGAATCATTTTCACCGCCTCGGCGTTGCCACCTCGCTGGCGCAGCCAGCCGGCAGTGAAGGCCGGCGTGATGCGGCCGCCGATGATGCTGATCAGCGCCAGGGCCATAATCAGCGCGCCGTAGCTGAAGGCCATGTCCAGCCGGGTAACGAAACCGATCTGCATCAGCCACAGCAGGCCCAGCACGACCATAATCATGGCCTGGCGTTTCTGGCGGGCATGCCATACTCGCCATCCGGCATCGATCATCACCAGTGGCAGAAAAGCCAGGTTAACGCCCTGAACCACCCAGTCCGGCAGGTTTCCACCCAGGGCCAGCAGCAGGCGACCGGCCAGCCACACGCCCCAGAGCAGCGCCAGGGGAAGGCCGTGGGTGCGTTCTGTTTGCGTCCAGACACAAACAGCGGTCAGCAGAAAGCCGGCAATGGCCGCCGACAAAAAACCGAACAGCATTTCATGTTGGTGCCAGAACAGGGCAGGCATGGCCAGTGGCAACTGCAGAACGCCGGTGACTTCCAGAACCCAGACCGGTATGGCCACAAGGGTCAGTACCGTCATGGACAGGAAGAAAATCCGGAATGGATAGGAAAATAACTGGCTGACGCTGGCGGGTGCCTGGTCAGCGGAGGTGGGTATGGCCTGCATGGAGATCTCCCAAATACATATATTTCAGGTATATGTTAAATCTACGTGCCTGTATTAACCATACCTGCTTGGGGGTAGTTTGCGTACAATGGCCGCAAATCTCTTGTAACCAAAGGAACTTCCATGTCGTACACGATCCTGAAGCACCTGCACATGACCACAGCCTACCTTACTATCACGCTCTTTGCGCTGAGGTTGCTGCTGGATGCGGTAGGCCGGCCGGGCTGGCGCCAGACCCCGCTGCGGTTCATTCCCCACATCAATGACACCATCTTGCTGGTGGCAGCGATTTCCCTGCTGTTTGTAGTGGGCTATGCCTCGGCCATGCCGGGCTGGCTGATTGCCAAGATTGTTCTGCTGGTCGGCTACATCGTGGCCGGAGTGTTTGCACTGAAGGTCACTCTGGGCAAGCCCGCCCGGATTACCGCTGCGGTACTTGCCCTGATTATGGTCAGCGCCATCTTCCACCTGGCCATGGCCAAGCCGTTCTGAATCAGCGTTTCTCGCTGACCTGCTTCGTCAGTTCCTTCAGCTGTTCCTGGACAGCCTGGAGCTGACGGGCAATTTCATCCCGCTCGTCGTGGGCTTTCTGGGCCTGCTTGGCATTTTGTTCCTCGCTCATCACCTCCAGAATCGCCCCGATCATCATGTTCAGGAATACAAAGGCGGTCAGGAAGATAAACGTCAGGTAGTAGATCCAGCTCAGGGGATAGGCCTCCATGGTGGCGTACATCACGTCGGTCCAGTCCTCGAAGGTGGCGACCCGGAACAGGGTGAGCATCGAGATGGCCACATCGCCCCAGAGTACTTCGTCCACACTGGCAAAGAACATTGAGCCCATGGCGGCATAGATGTAAAAGATGATGAACATCAGCAGGGCGATGTAGCCCATGCGCGGAATGGCTTTAAGCAGGGAATTGATCAGAAAGCGCAGTTCCGGCACTACGGACACCAGTCGCAGCACCCGGAAGACCCGCAGCAAACGGCCCAGCAGCACCGCCTCGGAGTTGTCCAGCGGGATCAGGCTGCCGATCACTACCAGGGTGTCGAACAGGTTCCAGCCGTCCATCAGGAACCGGCGCTTGACCGGGCAGGCGGCGAAGCGAAACAGGATTTCCACCAGGAAGAACAGCGTGATGGCGTTATCCAGAACGGTCAGGGTCTGTTCAACCAGCGGCGGGAGTTCGTAGGTTTTTGCGCCGATGGTCAGGGCCGAGAGAATGATGATGGCAATCACAACGCCCTGAAACACCTTGCTCGATTCAATGCGTTTCAGTTGATCAAAACTACTTGTGGGAGTTATGTCCACAGACATCGTTCAGGCTCCGGATTAGGTTGGCGCGGCAATTCTAATCATCCGGAGCAGCGGGTGGTAGCTCTGTGACGGCGGTTTAATCCACCAGCTGAACAATCAGCTGCCATTCGTCCTCGCTCACCGGCATCACCGAGAGCCGGTTACCCTTGCGCACCAGCGGCAACTGCTCAAGCCCCGTGAGGTTCTTCAGTCGATCCAGGCTGATCAGTTTTGGCAGCTTGCGAACAAACTGCATGTCTACTGCCTGCCAGCGGGGATTGTCCGGAGTACTTTTCGGGTCATGGTAGGGCGAGCTGGCGTCAAACTGCTTCGGGTCCGGATAGGCGCTGCGGGTAACCCTCACGATACCGGCAATGCCGATGTGTTTGCAGCTGGAGTGGTAGATGAACACTTCATCCCCTTCGGTCATTTCCCGCAGAAAGTTCCGGGCCTGGTAATTGCGTACGCCGTCCCAGGGAATCGCCGTGCCCGGGTCGCGGGCAAAGTCATCAATACTGCATTCGGAAGGTTCGGTCTTTACCAGCCATTTAGCCACGGTCAGGTTTTCCTCTTTTCGTAGATTCAGGGTACAGGCGCAGTAATTGGACGAAGACGCCAAGGAACGTAAGCGTCCAGGCCGAAGCCGCAAGCCAGAGCAAGCCGGGCTGGCTGAAGGGTAACGGGCCCGCCAGGTATCGGCACACGCCGGCGAGGGCGATCAGTACGGCAATAGCCAGAACCTGCCATGCTGGCGGGAAGCGCCGCCGGGCCCGTTGCCAGGCCAGGCGCAACATCACACTGCAAGACAGGGTGCCCAGTGCCCCAACGGCAATCAGGTGCAGGGCAGGCAGCAGGGCGTGGCCGGTAACCAGGTACACGCCGGTAACCGCCGCCCCGGCGGCCAGCCAGAGATAACCGATGGCCAGCACCAGCAGGTCCGGGCGGTCGTTACAGTGCCAGAGCTTCCAGCGGGCCACCCGAACGATAATCAGCAGGCTCGCGGCCAGCAACAGCAGGCCAGCCAGTTTTTCAGTAGCGGTAAAGAGAATACACACCATGGCGAGGGGCAGAATCGCCAGTAACCAGCCTTCAATTAATGGCTGAACCCGGGCTTCCAGCGGTGTGCCTTTCTTCTCCAGGGTGCCGGCCACCGCCGGCGCGATGATGCGCCCGCCCATAAACGTCATCAGCAACAGCAAACCGATGATGGCGGTGTGCAGAAGCGTGCTGGCGGGTGGAAAGGGAAGGCCTGCGCGCACCAGGAAGTAAACTAGGGCCATAAGACAAAGCGCCAGAATCAAGGGGCCGGCAACCTTGTTACGCCACTTCTTGGCGGCCTGGAAACGGGGAACCACGTAGCGGGCCAGTAACAGGGCAAAGGCCGGGCTGAGCAGTTGGCTGACCAGCCAGTCCGGTGCCAGCAGCCAGCTCACACGGGCCGCAAGCCAGAGCCCGAACAGGGGGCCGAGTATTCGCCAGGGTTGGGGGCCAAGGGTGTAGCCCGCAATCAATGCCAGGGCAAAGCCGAAAACCAGTTCGTGGCCATGGCCCGCGCCAATCAGCCCCGGCGGCCAGCCGGATCCAGACAATACGGCGAACAGGGACAGGGGAACAACCAGGGCAGCCCAAAAGGCAGCAGCTGGAAAGAACAGCCAGAATGCGTGCAGGGGCTTGCCAGCCACGTTGAAAAGACCTCGGTATGGGTTCCGGTTGGAAGGCCCCGCAGATTACCGGGGCCAGAACCGGAGTTTATACCGTGTAGGGCAGCACACCAAAATAGATGGCGCTGAAATGGCAGGCGCTGCCGCCGATCACGAACAGGTGCCAGACCGCATGCATGTAGGGAATGCGATCCGCCAGGTAGAACGCCACGCCGGCGGTGTAGACAATGCCGCCGGCAATGGTCAGGTGCAGCGCGGTTTCGCTGAGGTTGGCGACCAGGTCAGACGAGGCAAAGGTAATCAGCCAGCCCATGGCGACGTATATGCCCACCCGCGCCAGCTTGAAGCGGTTCTTGAAGATGACTTTCAGTACCACACCGGTCAGGGCCAGCGACCAGATCACCGCAAACAGCGTCCATCCGGTGGTGCCGCGCATATTCACCAGCAGGAACGGTGTGTAGGTGCCGGCGATGAGCAGGAAAATGGCACAGTGGTCCAGTGTCTTGAAAAGGGATTTCAGCTCCGGGCGGCGAGCACCGTGGTACAGCGCAGAGGCCATGTAGAGAAGGATCAGTGACGCACCGAATACGCTGAAGCTGACAATCTTCCAGGTGTCTCCCATCTGGCTTGCACCGGCAATCAGGGCAATGGTTCCGATAACACTCAGAATGGCGCCAAGGCCGTGGGTTGCGCTGTTGATCCACTCTTCTACCCGCAGGTGAATAGATGGCAACGAATCGTCTGGGTGGTTCATGCTTGCTGTCATCCGCGCTGGCCTGTGTTCGCTAAAAGTATAATGCAGTTCAGCGTACATTTGTACGCAAGTGTTTGCCATGACCATCCTGTGACCATGTTCAGAAAAACTGAACGATCTGCCGGAAATCTTCCGTTTTCGTCTTTTGCGTCGGGCAGTTACGCTAGTACCAAGTTTGAAACAACCAAGGGGATTGTTCCGATGGCAAAAGTTCTTGTTCTTTACTATTCCATGTACGGCCATATCGAAACCATGGCAAACACCATTGCCGAAGGCGCCAAGGGCGTTGAGGGTGCCGATGTAGTGGTCAAGCGAGTGCCGGAAACCATGGCCGACCAGGCGTTCCTGAGTGCTGGTGGCAAGGCCGAGCAAGATGCTCCGGTAGCCAGCCCGGCTGAACTGGCAGACTACGATGCCATCATCTTCGGCACGCCGACCCGCTTCGGCAATATGGCCGGCCAGATGCGCACCTTCCTCGACCAGACCGGTGGCCTGTGGGCTGAGGGCAAGCTGCACGGGAAAGTGGGTAGCGTGTTCACTTCAACCGGAACAGGCGGCGGTCAGGAGCAGACCATTACCTCATTCTGGACCACCCTGGCCCATCACGGCATGGTGCTGGTACCTCTGGGCTATGGAATTCCGGAGTTCTTTGATATCTCTGAAGTGAATGGCGGCACGCCTTACGGCGCCTCGACCATCGCCGGCGGTGACGGATCACGCCAGCCCAGCGAGAAAGAATTGGCCATTGCCCGCTTCCAGGGCAAGCATGTAGCCGAGCTGGCAGTGAAGCTGCACGGCTGATTTCGAAGTAGCAAGCGTTGACTCAGGTTTGGGCGGCGGGCTGAAAAGTCCGCCGTCTTTTTTTATGCCCGCCTGCCGGCTTTCGTACTGGCAGCCTTTAACCTGGAATAAGTGGCGGGCACCACACCGAGCCATGATGCCAGCTGATTGTCTGGCACCCGTTTGACCAGTTCCGGGTACTCATCGAGCAGCAGCTGGTAGCGCTCCTTGGCCGGCATGGTGTGTTTGCGGTATTCCCGCATACTGGTCAGCTCCGCAATCTCCTCGGTCAGCACCAGTGCGAACTTATGCCAAAGCCCGTCGCCATGGTTCTGGATCGCCGAACGGAACGCGCTGAAATCCGCCACCCAGACTGTGGCCGGCAGCACGCTGGTCAGGCACAGGGTATTACGCACCGTTCTGCTGCGCCCGAATACCGGCCAGATCAGGTCGCCTTCGGTAAAGAAATGATGAATCGCGACCTTGCCAGCAGATGATTCCCGAAACAGGCGCAGAACGCCATACTGGATCAGGTACACGTTAGCCCACGGCCGGTCGTGTTTTTCCAGGGGTGTTTCTGCGTCTACTCTGCGCTGATGGAACAGGCGGGCGATATCGCTCAGAAACCGTGCTTCCGGGCTGTTTTGCTTTTCGTTCAGGCAGATGCCAAAGGCGCGGCTCAGGCCGTTCAGCAGGGCAACTTCGGCGGGTGCCGCGTCGTGGTGAATAATGTCCGGGTGGTCTTCACCCAGCAGGCAGGGTGCGGATGCCATTGGTGGTCGGAAACTGCTGTTCATAACAAACCTTCGCTGCATTGGCGTAGGTCAATTATGCTACCAAAAAAACAAACATCTGAAATGACTTAAATGATTAAAGATATTTGACTTAGTCGATAACGATTACTCGGTGCCGGAGGGCGGCTTGTGGGGGGATGCCTCCTGAAACTGTGCGGAGCCATGGATGGCGGAGCCCAAGCGACACAGGGATGTGCCGCAAGGAGCGTGTTTCAGGAGGCATCCCCCCACAAGCAGCGCCTGCTCCAATGCTGCAGGCTACTTGTTGTCGGTGCGGGGCAAAGAGGCAAGGCAGTTCAGTGACTGGTCCCTTCCTCGTAATTGATCTTGTTCCAGACGTTGTACTTGCCGGAAGGCTTGTTCATCGGAATGCGCTTTTCCTCTTCCAGCGTATCCGCGTCGTAAACAATGATGGCACCGTCGTCGTCCCAGATGCTCAGCAGCAGCTTCTCGCCACGGCGGTCAAACTCCACATGGGCGGCTACCTTACCCGGCTCAGGCTGCAGGGTCTTGACGATCTCCAGGGTCTGCTTGTCGATGATGTGCACCTTGTCGGCGTTGGGGCCGAAAAACACGTCTGCCCAAGCGTAGCGGGAATTCTCGTGGCTGCGCATAAAGAACCCCGGGCCCTCGGTTTCCAGGGTCTTGATCACTTCCCAGGTGTCCATGTCGATGATGGAAATGGCACCGGCCCGGAAGTGCGGGGTAGCCATCACCCGGCGGCCCTCGTATTCCCAGGTAATACCGGAGCCCAGGTGGGGCATGCCGGGCAGCGGCAGTTCTGCGGTGGTTTTGCCGGTATCCAGGTCGATCACCACGCCGTGCTTGCCGTCGCGGGCCGCGCCGATGAGGTGTTGGTAGCCGGGGTCGAAGAAAAAGTCGTCCAGCAGGGTGTCGGTGGTCATCCGGCGCAGCTTCGCTTTTTGATTCTCGACGGTGATTTCCCAGGCTTCGGGGATGTCTTTCAATGCCGCGATGAAGCTGCTTCTGGGTGGTGCGGTATACACGGCGCTCACCCGGGAGCTTTCGCCGGCATCGTTCTCAACCGGGATGAAATCCAGCATTTCCAGGTTGGCTGCGTCGAACAGCACCATGGAATGGGGCAGGTAGTTGGCGGCCAGCACGTAGTTGCCATCGGCAGACACGGCAATGTTACGCATGTTGATGCCGGCGCGAACCTCAGCCACCACCTTCAGGTTGTAGATGTCGTACTTGGTAATCCAGCCATCCCGGGAGCCGAAGTACACGTAGCGGCCGTCCGGGCTGTACTTGGGGCCGCCGTGCAGGGCAAAGCGGCTGGGGAACCGGTGGATGGGCTCCATCTTGTCGCCATCCAGCAGGGTGACGTGGTGGTCGCCGATTTCTACCACCAGGAACAGGTTCATCATGTCCGCTTCGAACGCCGGTTCATCCGGCAGGGAGCCTGCGGCATGGCTGACTTCCTGGCTGTTGCGGATTTCGGCCTCGCCCCATTTCAACTCGTGGCTCGGAGGCTGATAGATGAAGTCGGTCAGGGCGGCGATCTGCTGGTCGTTCAGGGTGTCTTTGTAGCCCGCCATCTGGGTGGCTGGGCGGCCTTCGCGGATGACCTTTTCGGCCTCGGCTTTCTTCAGTCGCCCGAGGTTTTCCGGCAGCAGGGCGGGGCCCATGCCGCCAAGGCGGTCGGGGCCGTGGCAGGCGGCGCATTGCTGCAGGTACAGGGTGTCTGTTCCGGTTTCGCCGGATTCGCTGGCCAGCAAAGGGGTGGCCATCACGCTGCCGGCCAGTAACAGGGTGGAGATAATCTTTGTTCGGGCTTGGGTCAGGTTCACCTGCAACAGCTCCCGGTTGGTCAGTCAGGTTTCGGTTCAGGCCGGCCGGCGGCCAGCGGTGGCAGCAGCCGGGCCGGACAAGGCACTGTTCCAGCCAGCTTGCGCCGGGCGGGCCAGGGTGTCGGCCAGGTGCACCACTTCACCCACAATGATCAGTGTGGGCGGCTGGAAATCTTCCCGTTCAATGGTGTCGACCAGGTCTTTCAGGGTGGTGACAGTCATGTGCTGCAGCGGTGTGGTACCGCGTTCCACGAGTGCCACCGGGCAATTCTCGGACAGGCCATGGGCGGTCAGCTGCTCGACGATGGTCGGGGCGTTGTGCAGGCCCATGTAGAACACACGGGTTTGACCTGGCGCGGCCAGCACCTGCCAGTTCAGCTCCAGGGCCTGGTCGCCCTTGCGGTGGCCGGTTACGAAGGTCACGCTCTGGGCGTAGTCCCGGTGCGTCAGGGGAATGCCGCAGTAGGCAGAGCAACCGGCGGCGGAGGTAATCCCCGGCACCACCTGGAAGTCGATGTCGTTCTCTACCAGGAATTCGGCTTCTTCACCGCCACGGCCGAAGATGTACGGATCGCCGCCTTTCAGGCGCACAACCCGGCGTTGTTGTACGGCCAGTTTCACCAGCAGTTCGTTGGTCTCATCCTGGGGCACATAGTGGCAACCGCTGGCCTTGCCCACGTGAATGCGCTCGGCCCTGGGGTTCACCAGTTCCATAATCTGTGGCGATACCAGGCGGTCGTAGACAATGGCATCGGCCTGCTGGATCAGCATCAGGGCCCGTAGGGTCAGCAGGCCCGGGTCGCCGGGGCCTGCGCCCACGATGGCCACTTCGCCCGGCCGTAAGGGTTGCTCCGCCAGCTGGAACTCCACCAGGCACTTCTTGCTTTGGTTAGTTGTCATGGCGTGCGTCCTTACAGGTTGTTGACCGGGATTTCGATAGCGGCGGCGGCCACTCTGCGCGGTGTACTTTCCACCACGCCGATTTCCTCGTTGGTGAGGTAGCAGCCGGGGTCTTCTTCCCAGAAGTCGCCAGACACGTTGTAGGCCCGCACCCGGGTGTTGCCGTTACAGATGTTCAGGTATTTGCAGTCCGCGCAGCGGCCTTTCACCGGGCGCGGATGCTGGCGGAAGCCCTGCATCAGCGGGTCGGTGGTTTCAGACCATATCTTCGAGAACGGGGTCTGCCGCACGTTGCCCAGGTTGTGATCCCACCAGAAGGTGTCCGGGTGTACCACGCCCAGGTTGTCGATGTTGGAAATGTTCACGCCGGAGGAGTTACCGCCCCAGTTGGTCAGCCGCTGGGTGAGGGCATCTGCCTGGTCCGGGTAGTGTTCCTTGGCCCACTCGATCAGGAAGGGGCCGTCGGCGTCGTTGTTACCGGTGACGTATTCCCGCTCGATGCCGCGCTTGAGTTCGTCGTGGCAGTGGTTGAACAGCAGGTTCATGGCGTCGCGGGTCATGTCGTACCAGGCGTCGCGCTTCTTGTTGCGGCCGCCGCGGCCGGAGTAATTCAGGTGCGACAGGTAGAACTTGTCGATCTGGTGCTCGTCCAGCATCTCCAGCATGGCCGGCAGTTCCGGGTAGTTGTCCTGGGTCAGGGTGAAGCGCAGGCCCACCTTGATGCCGGCCTGTTTGCACAGGGCCACGGCGTGCATGGATTCCCTGAACGCGCCTTTTTTCTGGCGGAATTCGTCGTGGGTGGCCTCCAGGCCGTCAATGCTGATGCCCACGTAGTCATAGCCAACCGCGGCAATCTTGTCGATGTTTTCTTCGGTGATCAGGGTGCCGTTGGTAGACAGGCCAACGTAAAAGCCCATTTCCTTGGCCCGGTGGGAAATCTCGTAAATGTCCGGGCGCATCAGCGGCTCACCGCCAGACAGGATCAGTACCGGCACGCCGCAGGCTTTGAGGTCGTCCATCACGGTGTAGACTTCTTCGGTGCTCAGCTCGCCCTTGAAGTCGATATCGGCAGAGATCGAGTAGCAGTGTTTGCAGGTCAGGTTACAGCGGCGGATGAGGTTCCAGATCACCACCGGGCCACTGGGCTTGGGCACCGGGCGGACGGGTGTCGGGTTCATCAGGGTTTTGATGTAGCGGGTCATGCGAAACATAAAATTCTCTCTCTCATCGGGAGTGGCCTGGTTGCCTCTCCGGGCTGGCCTTTACCGGCTCTCTGCCCTTGTACTATCCCCCCGTGGGCGCTGGGTATCCATACCTTTCATGGAGTACTTCGAGGGGTAGTCCCTATGGCTTATCTGCCTGTTTTCTCAGCCGCAATCCGGTTTTTTTGAGGATGGCAGAGCTGTACAGGATGGTGTGGCCGGAGCAGGTGTCGCCCAGCAGTTCACGAATCTGTGCGGCCTTGTGCTCCACCTCTTCACGACTGGTGCCGTGCACCATGGCAAACAGGTTGAAACTCCAGTAGGGCAGGTGCCGGGGGCGACGGTAGCAGTGGCTGACGAACGGCAGGTCACCAACTTGCTGGCCCATGGTGCTGATGGCGTCGTCAGAGACATCCCACACGGTCATGCCGTTGTAGCGATAGCCCAGCTTGTAGTGGTCGGGTACGGCAGCCACGCGGCGGATAACGCCGGTTTCCTGCATGTGTTGAAAGCGTGACAGCACTTCGTCTGCCGGCATGCCGAGCTGACGGCCCAGTTCGCCCCAGGGATCGGATACCAGTGGCAGGCCTTCCTGGGTAGCGAGGATCAGTTCCCGGTCCTGGTCGGTGAGCCGGGCCTGCTCAGACTTCAAAGTGGAGGTTGACATGAAACTCCTGCTCCTTGGGCATGTTGTACACCGGGTAGCCGGTCAGCGCTTCAATGCGCCCGATGGTTTCGGCAATGCCTTCCGGGGTTTCTGTGGCCAGGACAAACCACATGTTCAGTTCGTGTTCCCGGCGGTAATTGTGGGCCACCTCTGCAAAGCTGTTTACCTGTTCGGTTACCCGGTCAAAGTCCTGCTCGGGAATGCGCATGGCGGCCAGGGTCAGGCCGCCTCCCATTTCACCGGCGTGGAACATGGGGCCGAAACGGGTCAGGGTGCGATTGGCAAGCAGGGCTTTCAGGGTATCCAGCAAGGTCTGCTCACTGATGCCCAGTTCTTCGGCAACGTCCCGGTACGGGCTCGGGGTCAGCGGCAGGCCGTATTGCAGGCGGTTGATGATGGCTTTTTCAGTATCGGTAAAGGCAGGGGCTACGTCTGGTGACTCCCGGCGGGCAGCTGGCTCAGCTGTTACTGACATAGCGTCCTCCCCGTTGAAGATAGGCTTTGTTGCTGAACAGAACCGCGTGGGGAATCTGTTCAAGGTGGTGGCTGGCAATCATTTGGTCCAGCTGGCCCAGTACCCGCTCCCGGTTAACGCCGTGAATCATGCAGAACAGGTTGTAGGGCCAGTCGGGCAGTCTGCGGGGGCGCTGGTAGCACAGGGTTACAAAGGGTACGGCCGCCAGTGCGCGGCCAAGTTCACTCACCTGCTCATCGGGCACATCCCACACCACCATGGCGTTGGCCCTGTAACCCAGGGTGCGGTGCTTCACGATCAGGCCGGAACGCTTGATCAGGCCCTGATCCTGCCAGTGGCGGACGGCGTCCATAACCTGTTGCTCGGTCAGGCCGGTTTGTTCGGCCAGCGCCAGGTACGGGCGGGGTGTTAAGGGCAGTCCTTCTTCCAGTTTCTGGCGGAGCCTCAGCAGGCCCCAGGCACTGAAGGCCTCGGTATCAAACAGGTAGCTGCCGTTGTGGCGGTCCGGGTGTGGCGCTGGGTGGTTCATGGTAGTGCGTCCCAGTCGATGTCGAAGCCCAGGTCAATATGGTAACCCTCAACCATGGGGAGCCGGAGTATGGGCAACTTCAGTTGATGTTCCAGCTCGTCCAGCCGCTCATCCAGGGTGTCTTCATCCGGGGCGGTCATCACGAACCAGAGATTGTATAGGTGCTCCCGCGCGTAATTATGGTTTACGCCGGGAGCGCTGTTGATCCGTGCGGCCACCAGGTCGATCTGCTCGACCGGCGCCGCCACGGCAGCCAGCAGGCTTGCGCCCGCCTGGCTGTGTTCAAACACCGGGCCAACCCGGCTGAGTACCTGTTGTTGCTGGAGCACCGCCAGCCGGCTGATCACTTCGTCCTCGGAAATGCCCAGTGTGTCGGCCATCTCGCGGTACGGGCGCTCACATACCGGCAGGTTGCGCTGGTAGTGGTTGATCAGTTGTTGGTCGACGGTGTCCAGTCTCATCAGGTTATCTCCTCCGGGCCAGGGGCCGGATCAGTACACGTCGTGCTGGGTGTTGTAAGTGTTGAACTTACCGGTCGGGGTAACCATGTAGTCGCCCTTGATGACCTTCTTCAGCTCACGTGTCTTGTCGTCAACCACAACAATGGCGGAATTCTTGTCTGAAGTGTTCCACACAGAGAACCAGACTTCGTCACCCGCTTTGTTGTATTCCGGCTGGACCACACGCTTGGGGCCTTCGCCCAGGTCAGCCCACTCGGCAATCGGCAGTACTTCGTAGCCGGCATCAAAGTTGTTGATGTCGAATACGGCAACGCTCTGGCTTACGGCTTCAGCCGGGTTCAGGGCGGTGTCTACCCACAGGTTGGTGGACTTCGGATGGGTTTTCACGAACAGTGAACCGCCACCCTGGCCATCAACGGTGCGAACGACTTTCCAGGCCTTGTCCGGATGGCCGTCCGGGTCGGTACCGATCATCTGGATGGTTTGGTCACCCAGGTGAGAGGTTGCCCACACAGGACCATGCTCGGGGTCTACAAAGTTGGCACCACGGCCCGGGTGCGGGATTTTGCCAACTTCAACCATGGCTTCCAGGTTACGGTCCTGGGCATCAACAACAGCAATCTTGTTGGAGTTGTTGGCCGCAGACATGAAGTAACGCATGCTGCCATCCCAGCCGCCATCGTGCAGGAATTCGGCTGCATCAATGGAGGTGATGTTCATGTTGTCCAGATCTTCGTAGTTGGCCAGCAGGATCTTGCCGGTCTCTTTTACGTTGATGATGAACTCAGGGTGCGCATGGGAAGACACGATGGCGGCAACACGCGGCTCAGGATGGTATTCCTGGTTGCTCACGGTCATGCCACGGGTGCTCACGATCTTCTTCGGCTCCAGGGTGTCGCCGTCCATGATCACGAACTGGGGCGGCCAGTAGGTGCCGGCAATGGCGTACTTGTCTTCCCAGCCCTTGTACTTGGAGGTCTCGACAGAACGCGCTTCCATACCAACCTTGATCTTGGCTACGGTTTGCGGCTCTTCCATCCACAGGTCGATCATGTTGATCAGGGCGTCACGGCCGATAACCATCACGTAACGGCCAGAGGCAGACATCCGGGAGATGTGTACCGCATAGCCGGTTTCGATGATCTTCACGACTTCCTTGGAATCGCCGTCAATCAGGGCAATCTTACCGGCGTCACGCAGGGTAACGCTGAAGATGTTTTCCAGGTCCAGGTCGTTCATCTGTTTCTTCGGACGATCTTCCGGAGCAACAAGCACTTCCCAGGTGTTCTTCATGTCAGCCAGGCTGAACTCGGGAGGCTGTGGCGGCTCGTGCATGATGTACTTGGCCATCAGTTCCACGGTTTCTTCGTCGAAGTCACCAGAGGTCAGCCAGTTCGGCATACCGGCCGGGGAGCCGTAGCTGATAAAGGCCTTCAGGTAGTCGATGCCACGCTCCTGGGTAATATCCGGGGTCAGCGGCTTACCGGTGGCGCCTTTACGCAGTACACCGTGACAGCCGGCGCAGCGCTGGAAGTAGATTTCCTTGGCCTGTTCGAACTCGGCGTCGGTCAGGTCAGGGGCACCGGGGGTGCGGACGACTCGTGCGGAACCGGCATCAACGGCACTGGGGGTGCCTTCGTATGCCATGGTTGCGTCATCGCCATTCTTGGGGGCAGCCTGCGCAGTCATCACGCCCATGGACGTAATGGCCACCGCGAAGGCCAGTGGCTTGATCATCATATCGGTTACTCTCATCAGGTTCTCTCCTTGGGATTCAAGAGTACGTCCTAGGGTTCTCTTGTTGGGCTTCTCAGACATTGATTTATGTCAGATAACTACAGGTAATCAAGAGAGTACCTCCCCATGGGTAGATGGCGTATAACCAAAGATCACTGGATACCGCAGGAGAATTTAATCAATATCAATGCCATGGAAATACTGGAATTGCAGCATGTGCTGAAGCTTCCCGGAGACCCGCAATGAAAACGACCGGTCAGGCCTGCTCCTGGCACTCATTGGTACTGGCGACGGCGCTGGCGATCACCTCCGTTCAGGCCCTGGCCGGCGCGCCCGAAAGCGAGGCCGAGCTGAAGAACTTCGTCATCCAGGATTGTGGCTCCTGCCACGGCCTGAAACTCAAAGGCGGGTTGGGACCACCCCTGCGGCCAGCAGACATTGAAGCCCTGCCGGAAGCTGCGATTTCCGCCATCATCCGGGAAGGCGTGCCGGGCACGGCCATGCCACCCTGGAAAGCCTTGCTGACCGACCAGCAAATTGCCTGGATCAGCCAGCAGCTCAAATCCGGTGCCTTGATTGCTCCCGAATCCGATTCCCCTCGAAGCCGATAACTGAAGGACCCACGATGAAACGTCTGTTTGCACCGATTGCACTGACCATCGCCGCTACCCTGACTGCCGGCTGCCAGAGCTTGTCTGCGCCGGAGCCGGTTGAACTGCGCGGCACGGGTGACCTGGGCCTGATCATCGAACGGGCCACCGGCTCGGTTTTGGTGGTTGACCACTCAGAACATGAAATCCTGGGCCGGGTAGAAGGCCTGGGCGATTTGTCCCACGCCTCCGTGGTGTACTCGCGGGATGCCCGCTACGGCTACGTGTTTGGCCGTGACGGTGGGCTCACCAAGGTCGACCTGCTCACTCGCACGGTGACTGATCGCGTTATCCAGTCCGGTAACAGCATTGGCGGAGCCATCTCCCAGGATGGCCGTTACGTGGCGGTGTCCAACTACGAGCCCGGCGGGGTAAATATTTTCGACAGTGAAACCCTGGATACCGTGGTGGAAATTCCCGCGTTCTACACCAATGCCGAGGGCGAGGAGGATCAGTCCAAGACCGTGGGCCTGGTAGACGCCCCGGGCAACCAGTTTGTCTTCAGCCTGTTCGAGGCCGGTGAAATCTGGACCGTGGATATGCACAGCAATCCGCCGGGTGTGACCCCCCATGAGGCCGGCAAAGAACCCTACGACGCCCTGATCACACCCGACGGCCGCTTCTATATTGCCGGCCTGTTCGGGGAAGACGGCTTGTCGATGATGGATCTGTGGGAGCCGGAGCAAGGCGCACAGACCATCCTGCCGGATTACGGCAAGGGCGAGCAGCGCTTGCCGGTCTACAAGATGCCGCACCTGGAAGGCTGGGCCATCGCCGATGGCTACGCGTTTGTGCCGGCAGTCGGTCGCCACGAGGTACTGGTCGCCGATATGGAAGACTGGAGCATGGTGCAGCGCATTCCGGTACAGGGCCAGCCAGTGTTTGTCATGGCCAGCCCGGACAACCGCCAGATCTGGGTCAGCTTTGCGCACCCGAAAAACGACGTGGTTCAGGTTATTGATTCCCGCACCCGGGAAATCATCCGTACCCTGGAGCCGGGCAAGTCCGTATTGCACATGGAATTCACCCCTCGCGGTGAGGAAGTGTGGGTATCTTCCCGGGACAGCGACCGGGTGACCATCTACAACACCCGCACGCTGGAAGAAGTCGCTACCCTGCCGGCGCAAAAGCCGTCTGGCATCTTCTTCACCAACCGGGCGCACCAGCTGGGCTTGTGAGGTGAGGGTTACCGCCGGCGGTTGGCTGTTCGTGCTTTGCACCAGTGCCGTCAGCGCCGGCCAGTTTTCCGGACCGGTGCGGCTTGAAGTACACACTGAAGCCAGGTCTGTCACCGTCGCCAGTTACCGGCTGCAGCGTTATCTCGACACGCAGAACTGCACGGCAGAACTGGTGTTCAATCAAGCCGGTGACGGTGACGGTGACCTGGTGTACCGGCAGCATGGCCTGGCAGACAGGCTCAAGCTCCGGGCCGTCAACGCCGATGGCCAGGATCCGGTTCCGGTCTGGGTAACCCGGAAAACCGCCGGTGTGAGAACGCTCGGGGAGCTGGAAGGGCGGGACGTATCCCTGATAGCAGGAACCGACCCTCTCTCCGGTCAGCTGGCACTGAAGGCCCTGGCTGCCGAGGGCGTAACGCCGAAACGGGGCCAGTGTTACGAGGCAGGTGATTTCAGCTCTGCACTGGGATTGTTGCTGCACAACAACACCCATGCGGCGGTCTCGGAACTCGGGTTGGTCACGCCGTTCCTGGAATCCCAGGGCCTGGCCATTACCTGGCAGGGAGAACCCGTTTCAGGTGCTGGCTGGTATGCCGGCACCGACACCACGGACCCCGGATTGCAGCCGTGCCTGAAAGCACTGCTTGAACTGAAACGCAGCGACGATCGCCAGATATTCAATCTTTTCCCGGAATGGGTGTACGGCTTTGCCTCACCCGATTCCCTGCAATAAAAGGAACCTGTACATGACCTTCTACCAACCCGCCGGCAACGAAGTGGAACTGTTCACCGCCGCTGCAGACAACGGCCTGCCGGTACTGATCAAAGGCCCCACCGGCTGTGGTAAAACCCGCTTTGTCCGCTATATGGCGGAAAAACTCGGTCGCCCGGTCTACACCGTGGCCTGCCACGACGACCTTACCGCCTCTGACCTGGTTGGCCGCCACCTGATCGGCCCCGACGGCACCTACTGGCAAGACGGCCCCCTGACCCGGGCGGTGCGGGAAGGGGGAATCTGCTACCTTGATGAAGTCGTGGAAGCACGGAAAGACACCACCGTGGTACTGCACCCGCTGGCGGACGACCGCCGGGAACTGCCCATCGAACGCACCGGCGAACTGCTGAAAGCCGCACCGGGCTTTATGCTGGTGGTGTCCTACAACCCGGGTTACCAGAGCTTGCTGAAAGGCATGAAGCCCAGTACCCGGCAGCGGTTTGTCTCCATGAGTTTCGATTACCCGACGCCGGATGTGGAGCAGACCATCGTCCAGGAAGAGTCCGGTTGCGATGCAGACCTTGCGAAGCAGCTGGTGGGGCTGGCAACCTCGTTGCGCAAGCTGAAAGACCACGACCTGGAAGAAGCAGCGTCTACCCGCCTGCTGATCCACACTGCATACCTGATCGCATCCGGTATGCCCCACATCGAAGCCTGCCGGGCCGGGATGATCGAACCGCTATCGGATGACGCGGTTACTGTTAACGCACTGATGGAGGTGGTGTATGCCGTATTCGGGCAGTCCGAAGAGTGAATCTCCCGGGGCGATTGCCCCGGTTATCTGGTACTTGCTGAACCTGCTGGCGTTGCCGGTTATCGGCTTCATCGTTTTGCTGGCGATTGCCATGAAATCCGGCGATGCCCACGCTTTACGGCGGGCCCACAGCAAGGCGGCGGTTTATATGTCGATACTGGGCGCTGTGCTGATCAGCGGCGGCGTTGCCGTTTGCTGGCTCATCTACGGCAACACCGGGTTGTTCTGGACCTACGCAATCGTCTGGGCCGTCGTACTGCACACATCGTTTGTGCTTTGGGGCATGATTTCCCTGGCTCAGGCAATCGGCAACAAGCCGCCTGCTTTTCCGCGGCGGCTGCTGTAAGTTCGGGTTCGGTGCTGGGCAGGGTCGGGTAGGGCCTTCCAAAAACCGCTCCTTGCGGCACATCCATGTGGCGCTTCTGTTCCGCCATCCATGGCTCCACAAATTTTTGGAAGGCCCTACCCGACCCTGCCGTTCGATCCTTCTTACGGGATTCCGCGGCGGTGGTAACTAACCTGTCAGATGAATACCAGCCAGCACTGATACCACCACGACAGCCCAGCCCTGGGCTGCCATGCGCCAGCCCCAGGGGGCATGTTTCATTTCCATGAAATGGTCGACGAGTAAAACCGCTTTTACGATCACTAAAGCGAATACCAGCCAGACCAATACAGACATATCGGCGCCAGCCTGCATGGCCACAACAGGAGCCATGGTGCAGATCATCAAGGCCACATAAACCGCTAACATATCAACCTCCTCAGGCCAGAACGTAGAGCATCGGGAACAGCACCAGCCACACCAGGTCGACCATGTGCCAGTAGGAGGCGCCGGATTCCATGCCGTTCATGTCGTCGCCGTTGTAGTCGCCTTTTTTCACCTTTACCGCGAGAACCACCAGGATGATCTGGCCCAGTACCACGTGCATGAAGTGGAAGAAGGTGAGGAAGAAATAGAACATGAAGAAGGTGTCGGTGCCCAGGTTGTAGCCGTTGGCGTAGAGGTCGGCGTATTCGTAGAGCTTGCCGAAGGTGTAGATGGACGACGCGGCGATGGCGGCCCAGAGCAGGGCGGCCGTGCCGGTTTTGCGGTCGCGCAGGCGATGGACGGAGAGTGCGACCAGGTAGCTGGCGGTGATCAGGCCGATGGTGTTGACCAGGCCGGTCCAGGGGTGCAGGGCCGCCTTGCCGGCGGAGAAGGTGGCCGGGTCCATGCTTCGGGCTACGCCGTAGCCGATGAACAGGATGGCGAACACGGCCAGTTCGGCAAAGATGAAAAACCACACGGCGATGTCGCCGGGCAGGTGCCGCCCGCGGGCGGCTTGAACGTCAGCCATTACTTACTCCGTTAACGGGTCAGGTTCATGTACAGCTTGGGTAGCTGGCCGGGCAGCTGGGTCGGGTCTTTGATGACCACGAAGTTGCTGCTGCCGAATACGTAGGGCAGGTATTCGTTGGCTTCTTCGTCGATGGTCACGCAGAACGGGGTCAGCCCCGCCTTGTGGGCTTCCTGCACGGCCATACGGGTGTCTTCCACACCGTAGCGGCCTTCGTACAGGTCCAGGTCGTTGGGTTTGCCGTCGGTCAGCAGCAGCAGGATTTTCTGGTGTTCCGGCCGGGCCTGCAGCAGTTTGATGGACTGGCGGATGGCCGCGCCCATGCGGGTGTAGTAGCCCGGCTCCAGGGCCTGTATCCGGCCCCGGGTGGTGTCGTTGTATTGCTCTTCAAAGCTCTTGATATGGTGGAAGCGGATGTGGTCCCGACGCCGTGACGAGAAGGCAAACAGTGCAAACGGATCACGGCTGGCAGTGAGTGCTTCGCTCAGCAGTTGCAGGCCGTCCCGGGCGATGTCGATCACCCGCTGGTGGTTGTTGATGTAGGTGTCGGTAGACAGGGAAATGTCGGTCAGCACCAGGCACGCCAGGTCCCGCTGGTTCTGTTTGCACTGGCGGAAGAGCTTCTGGTCTACCTCGCCGATGCCGCGCTTGTGCTGCACCATGCGTTCCAGGCAGGCGTCAAGGTCCAGCTCTTCGCCTTCCAGCTGCCGGCGCTCCCACTGGCGCAGGGGCTTCAGGGCGCTGAACTGGCGGCGCAGGGTCTGGGCAGAGCGGTTCAGGTGCTCGGGCAAGGGCGAGGGCACAGCGTCTTTGCTCAGCAGGGGCTGCAGGCAGCAGAATTTTTCCCGGTAGTCCTGCCGGCGCCAGTCCCATTCCGGCAGGTGAATGCCCGGCCCCAGGTGCAGGTCGTCGTTTTCTTCCGAGGGTAGGTCCAGGTCAAACTTGATGGCGGAAGACGCTTCGCGGCGGTCCTGGGACACGGAGATCATGTCCATGTCGTCGGCCACGGCGTCGGCGTCTTCCTCTTCGCTGTCGTCGCCGGCGCGGTCGATGGGAATGAATTCAGACCAGGAAAACAGGCTTTCCAGCCGGAACAGCATCAGCCCCTGATCTTTGTCGAAGGCATCCACCCGCTCGGCGCGGCGGCGTTTCCGTTTTTTGGCCAGGCCGCCGGATTTCGACATGGTGTTGTCGTCGCCAATGATCTGACCTTTGAGTTTTCCGCGGCCCAGTACCGGATACAGCCAGAGCACCACCGGCCAGGGGTCGGTCAGGGCGTCCGGCAGGTCGTCTACGCTGCCCGGGTGAATCAGGGCCTGGCGAATGGCCGCCTCGCGTTCGGCTTCGCTGCCCCTCAGGCTTTCAGGCTCCGGGCGCCAGCGCAGGGTGTGTTTCACCAGCCGCTGGTACATGGGCTCAAGGCCGGGCCAGCGCTCAAGTAGCTGCTGCACCATGGCCTGGTTACCTTTGAGCCAGCTGTGGTGGTTGATCTCGCCCAGAGAGGCCAGGGCGGCAAGCCACAGGTACAGTTCCCGGTTCACCTTGCGGGAGGGAAACAGCGCCAGGCGGTCTGGCAGGCGCAGGCTTTCTTCGTCCCGCCAGGCCAGTTCGAACTTGCGATGGGTACCGGCCAGCTTCTGCAGGAACTTCCGGCGAATCTGGAAGTGCCGGGGTTCAGCCGTCACCAGGCTCAGGGCGGGATCGCCGCCCATGGCGCGGAACAGCACGCCCAGCGTGCGGGCTTCGTCTTTCAGGTGCACAGCGTACTCGGGGAACTCGCCCATGGCCTGGCGGGTTACGTAGTCGTGCCATTTAAGTCCGACCCACTCTTCCATTTCGTGTCCTCGTATCAGGCCCGTGTCTGGCGCGGGGTAGATTCCACCTGGCGCACGGGAATCAGCACCGTCTGCTTGCCAGGTTCGCCGGGCTCCCAGGTCAGCAGGGAGCCTTCAGGGTTGTCTTTCTGCACCTCGCGGCAGGCGCTGACGCACTGCAGGCACTGGGTACAGCTGAATTTTGCCCGCTTGTGGCTGCGGGTGGGCAGGCGCATGGGGCAGGCTTCGTCGCAGGCCTTGGTGCAATCCCGGCAGGCGGCGGCCCGCTTGGTGTCGAAGGTCACTACCCGGCCCTTGCCGTTGGTCATCCAGGCGATGCTCTGCACCAGGCCTACGGCGCAGCCGTATTTGCAGAACAGGTGCCGGGCGAACAGAAAATCGAAGGTAAACACCGCGGTGGCTACCGCCAGGAAAATGCCCGGGTACAGGCTGAGCTGGCCGGTGACCAGGTCGGTATACAGAGGGATAGGCGGCAGCAGGTAAGACAGCAGCGCCAGTGCCCAGGAAAAACCGATCAGTGCGCACACCAGGGTCAGGCCGGCCCAGTGGATGGCCTTGCCTGTGCTGCCTTTTTTCAGCGCTTCCCACAGGGTAGGGCGACCGGTGACGCGGGTCATCAGGTCGTTGATGGTTTCTACAACGGAAAAATGCGGGCACAGCCAGCCGCAATACAGGCGGCCCCATTTGAAGGCAATCCAGAGTACCAGTGGCACCAGTACCAGGATGGGCAGAATGAACCAGAACAGTATCTGGCCCGCTACTTCGGCCGGGGTGCTGTGGGCAACCCAGTCCAGGTTCAGGTTAAACGACAGGGGGAAGCCCAGCAGGATGAAGCGGGTTTCGGTCAGGTCGTAACGGAAAATATTGAGAACAGGCGCAAGCAGGAACAGCAGGAAGAAGGCGCTGCGGGTAATCAGGCGCTTCTGCTGAAGGGTGTCTTTCGGGTTGACGGTTTGCGCATGCACAGGGGTTGTCCAGGATTTCGGAAATGTGCCGGGGCCCGGAGGCCCCGGCGGTTATGCCTTATCAGGCATCTTCAGTGGCGGGACCACGGACTTCTTCGGCAGGGCTGGCCTGACCTTTGATGAAGAAGCTGCCGAGGTAAACCACCAGGCCGGCCATGAAGAAGGCACCGGCTACGAATCGCATCCAGTAGAACAGGGCAATCTGATCCTGGCCTGCCATGAACGACATGGCCTCACCGCTTTCCGGAATGCGCTGCAGCCAAACCTGCAGTACGCCGGCACCGGTCAGGAACAGGGTGATGAACACCATGGAGATGGTCATCAGCCAGAAGCCCCACATTTCCACAATCTGCGCCGTGTTGCTGTTGCCGTAAGGACGGCCACGCATGATCGGCACTGCGTAGGAAATGATGGTCAGCACGATCATCACGTAGGCGCCGTAGAACGCCATGTGGCCGTGGGCAGCTGTAATCTGGCTGCCGTGGGTGTAGAAGTTCACCGGGGCCAGGGTATGCAGGAAGCCCCACACGCCAGCACCCAGGAACGCCATCACGGTAGTACCCATGGCCCACAGCATGGCGGCCTTGTTGGGGTGGTTGCGGCGGCGACGGTTGATCATGTTGAAGGCAAACACCACCATCATAAAGAACGGCAGAGGCTCGATGGCAGAGAACACAGAGCCCAGCCACAGCCAGTATTCAGGCGGCCCGATCCAGAAGAAGTGGTGCCCGGTACCGATGATGCCGGAGATCAGTGCCATGGCAATGATCACGTACAGCCACTTCTCGATCACTTCGCGGTCCACACCGGTGAGCTTGATCAGCACATAGGCCAGGATAGCGCCCATGATCAGTTCCCACACGCCTTCTACCCACAGGTGTACCACAAACCACCAGAAGTACTTGTCGGTAGCCAGGTTGCTGGGGTTGTAGAAGGAGAACAGCCACAATACTGCGAGGCCGATCAGGCCGGTGATCAGTATGATGTTAACGACGGTCTTACGGCCCTTGAGGGCAGTCATTATGATGTTGTACAGGAAGCCAACACACACAACGGCAATACCGATCTTGGTTATGGTGGGCTGCTCGAGGAACTCCCGCCCCATGGTGGGCAGCAGCTTGTTCATGGTGACCTCCGCCAGGGTGGCGTAGTCCACGAACAGGTAGCCCAGAATGGTCAGGGTGCCGGCTACAGCGAACACCCAGAACAGAATCCACGCCAGCAGCGGGCTGTGCAATTCAGTTTGAGCTTCTTCCGGAACCATGTAGTAGGTTGCGCCCATAAAGCCGAACAGCAGCCAGACAATCAGCAGGTTGGTATGAACCATCCGCGCAACGTTGAAGGGAATTTCCGGAAACAGGAAATCGCCCACAACGTATTGGAGACCCAGAATCAGGCCGAACACAATCTGGCCGGCAAACAGAATCAGGGCAAAGATGAAGTAGGGCATTGCTACCCTTTGAGATTCGTATTTCATGTCTGCTCCCTTACCCTTCGATGTTGGGTGGCCAACCGTTGTCGTCGATCTTGGATGTCCACTCCAGGAAGGCGGCCAGGTCTTCGATCTCGGAATCGCTCAGATTGAAGTTAGGCATCTGGCGCCGGCCCGGGATATTGGTGGGCATGGCGTTCATCCAGGCTTTCATGTAGGACTTGAAGACCTCGGTATCACCACCGCCACGGCGGTCGAATACGTTAGCCAGTTCCGGAGCGAAGTAAGCACCTTCGCCCATGAGGGAGTGACAGCCAACACAGTTGTTGTTCTCCCACAGGTGTTTGCCCCTGACTACCTGCTCGGTCAGTTGGTCGCGGTTATCCCGCTCGGGCATAGCTCGTAGCTGAGTGTCAAAAGTCAGGGCCAGGAACAACAGGACGAAGAACGTACTTCCCCCCAGATATATGTTCCTGGCCATGCTTTTGGTAAAGCGCTCGGCCATTGGTCTCTCTCCTTGGTTGTTTCAAATACCTGACTGCCCCACTAGGATATAAAGATGCATTCCTAATGCTGTTGATGATTATCAAAGAATGCCCGGTGTTTCTCTATTGCGCCGGGGAGTTACCTCCAGATGGGTAGGTGTTAGACTTCGCCGCCGTCCTGTCTGTAAACAATCTGCCCATATGGAGTGTCGATGGCCGCTGCACTTGCCCTTTTCTTCAAGCTGATCCCGCTTTACGTCACGGTTGGGCTAGGCTGGATTGCCGGCCGTTACCTGGAGGCCAGCGGCCGGCACATTGCCGGCATCATGCTCTACATCGTCACGCCGTCTGTGGTGTTTTCCGGTGTCATGGCGGCGCCGCTGTCGCCGGAAGTCATCCTGTTGCCGTTCCTGGTGTTTGGAATTTCCTCGTTACTGGGCATTGTTCAGCTGAAGCTGGCGAGGAAAGTCCTTACCGATGGCAGTGCCAACATCATCCCCCTGTGCGTGGGTTCCGGTAATACCGGGTACTTCGGGGTGCCGGTGGCGCTGCTGCTGTTCGGAGAAGAAGGGCTGGGGCTCTATATCGTGTGCATGTTGGGCACCACGCTGTTCGAGAACTCGGTGGGCTTCTACCTGGCGGCCCGGGGCCGATACAGTATCCAGGATGCGCTCTGGCGGGTGCTCAAACTGCCTTCGGTGTACGCTTTCCTGGCGGCCGTGGCCCTGAACCTGGCGGGGGTGGGCATTCCGGACATCTTCGTGCCGCTGTTCGACAACCTGCGCGGCGCCTACAGCATTCTGGGCATGATGATTATTGGCATGAGCATTACCAGCTTCCGGGGGCTGGCGGGTAACGTCCGGTTCACGGCGCTGGCGTTTTTCGGCAAGTTTGTGGTCTGGCCGCTGGTGGCGATCCTGTTCTGGTGGGTCGATTCCACGATTCTGGGCGTCTACGAGCCGGCTGTGCACCAGGCCATGTTCCTGATTTCCATTACACCGATCGCGGCCAATACGGTGGTAATTGCAACCTTACTGGATACTTCGCCCAAGCAGGCCGCGGGCACGGTTCTGCTGACGACGCTGTTCGGCCTGGCGTTTATCCCGGTGATGATCTCTCTGGCGTTCTAGGGCATCCGTTCAGTGGGACGCCCCGTTCGGACAGGGCGCGCTGCCCCGTTCCCACTGAATGGTGGTGTGATGGATGTTGAACTCGGTCGCCAGCATGGCCGAGGCCCGGTGGATGGCCTCGTCATCGCCCTCGGGATCTGGCTTGACCAGGTGCACCGTCAGGGCATTCTCGGTGGTGCTCAAGGCCCATATGTGCAGGTGGTGGGCAGACTGCACGCCGGGCAGGTTTTCCAGGTGTTCCCGCACGGCAGCCGGGTCGATTCCCCCGGGCACGGCATCCAGCGCCAGGTTGATGGATTCTTTCAGCAACTGCCAGGTACCCAGGAAGATCACCACGGCAATAACCAGGCTGATCACCGGGTCGATCCAGGTCAGGTCGGTGAACATCAGTATCGTGCCTGAAATCACCACCCCGACCGATACCGCGGTATCTGCGGCCATATGCAGGAAGGCCCCGCGAATGTTCAGGTCACCCTTCTGGCCTTTCATGAACAGCATCATGGTGATGCCGTTGATCACAACGCCGATGCCGGCCACCACAACCACCACAAGGCCCGCGATTTCTCCCGGATTGCCGAGCCGTTGGAGGGCTTCCCAGGTGATACCGCCCACCGCGGCAATCAGAATCAGGGCATTGAACAAGGCTGCCAGGATGGTGGTTTTCTTCAGGCCATAGGTTTTGCTGGTGGTGGCCGCTTTGCCGGCAAGCCAGCTGGCGGCCCAGGCCAGGAGCAGGCCCATCACATCACTCAGGTTGTGCCCGGCATCGGCAATCAGCGCCAGGGAGCCGGACAGCACGCCGTACACCGCTTCAATCACTACAAACAGGGTGTTCAGGATCACCGCAATGGCAAAGGCGCGGTTGTGGGTGTCGAACTGGTGGCTGTGATCGTGGCCGTGGCTATGGTCGTGGCTGTGCATGGTTTCCTCGTTCGGGGAATGTTCGGGCGGCGGCTTAGCCCTTCAGGGCCAGGATGCGCCGGGCTCCGCTCAGAACAATGATGCCGACAATGGTGCCGATGACCAGGTCCGGATAGTTAGAGCCAGTCCAGGCCACCAGCGCGCCGGCAACAATGATGCCGAGATTGATGATCACATCGTTGGCGGAGAAGATGTAGCTGGCCTTCATGTGGGCACCACCTTCACGATGCCGGGAAATCAGCAGCAGGCAGGCGGTGTTGGCGATCAGGGCGACTACCGCGATAGCCATCATCAGCGTGGACTCCGGCTCGCTGCCGAAGACAAACCGCCGGCCCACCTCAAGCAACACCCCGAGCGCCAGGATAAGCTGCAAAATGCCGGCAACATGGGCTGCCCGCACCTGCATCTTCACGCCATGGCCCACGGCGTAAAGCGCCAGGCCATAGACTGCGGCATCTGCAAACATGTCCAGCGAATCTGCTATCAGCCCGGCAGACTGGGCGATCAACCCCATCACCATCTCAAACACGAACATCAGGCCATTGATGGCCAGCAGGACCCACAGCGTGCCGGCTTCCTGTTGCTGGGTTGCCCCGGAAGCGGCAGCTGCCTGAATGGCTTCCGTGCTGGCCTTGCGGGTATCCCGGAGCTCCGCTCCGAGCCCCAGGGTGGAGAGCTTGTCGGTAATTGGCGAGGCCTCTCCGTTATGCAGTACCTCAAGGGTGCGGCCCGGCAAATCGAACGACAGGCCCTGAACGGCGCTGAAACCGCCCAGCGCCATGCGAATCATCCGCTCTTCGGAGGGGCAATCCATCCTGGGGATCCGGTAGGTGCTCAGCCAATCGCCGGACGCGTCATTGATATCGCTCCGGGCCGTTTCGCCTGCTGCAGGTTTACTGTTGCTGCAGCAGTTGTTGCAGGAAGTGCTCATTCATAGCTCCGGTTCATGAATCGGGTCATCCTATTAGAAAACCTGTTAGTTACTGCAGGGTCAAGACAGTTTACGCAAAGAAGGATCATGGTCTTAACTGTAAGAGATGCTCATCAATAATGATGAAGAGGAGGATCTCATGAACAGGTTTACGCGAATAGTCGCATGCTCCGTTCTGGTTTCAGCCCCCTTGCTGGTTTTTGCTCAGGGCAACTCTGGACAAATGCCCCGCGGAGGCATGATGAATCAGGGGGGCATGATGAACCAGGAACAGATGCAGCAAATGCATCAGAACATGTCTCAGATGCAGGAGATGATGCAGGAAATGCGCAACGCCAAGTCCGACGCCGAGCGCCAGCGTATCCGCGAGCAGCACATGGAGTCCATGCAGCAGCACATGCAGTTGATGCGTGGAGGCGCAGGCCCGGGCATGATGGGACAGCGCCAGGGGCCGTCGGATGGTGGTCAGGGCATGGGTAACCAGCCCAAAGGCCAGGCCGGTGGTATGGGCCCCCGTTCCGGCGGTGCCGGTATGGATCCGGAACAGCGCCTGGAAATGATGGAGCAGCGTATGGAGCATATGCAACTGATGATGGAGCAAATGCTGGAGCACCAGGCGCAGAGTCAGAGAGGGCGGTAAACAAACTTGGAGTTTGTTGTTTTTCCGTTGAGTGATTTAATCAAATAAAGACAGCTGGTTGTCCTGTGCCTGCTTGCCTGCCGCTTTCGGCCGTGTTTGATGCGGCCCCTTGCGGCTGCCGTGGCGATCCAGTACCCGGCCAGTCTCTTCCCGGCTTATGTGTTGTTTCCGGAAGTCGCCCACCGCCTTGCGCGCTGCCCGAGCCGCCTGTTCGTGGTCGCACACCGGGGCAATGTAGGTGTTACCGCCGAACTTCGCTTTCTGGGTGGGCGTCATCAACCAGGGGGTATGGATCATTTCCCGGGGCACCCCGGCCAGCTCGGGAATCCAGCGCCGGATAAATTCGCCGTTCGGGTCCAGCTTCTGGCTTTGCAGCACCGGATTATAGATGCGCAGGGCATTGATGCCGGTCAGGCCGGATTGCATCTGGGCCTGGGAATAGTGAATGCCCGGCTCGAAATCGGTGAACAGTCGCGCCAGGTGCAGGGCCGGATCACGCCAATGCAGCCAGAGTTGATAGCTGGCCACGGCCATCAGCATTGCCCGCATCCGGAAGTTGAGCCAGCCGGTGTGCTGCAGGCTGCGCATGCAGGCATCCACCAAAGGCCAACCGGTCTGCCCTTGCTGCCAGCGCTGCAGTCGTTCGGAATCGTTAGGCCCGGTTTTCATGCCCTCCAGTTCCCGGTGCATGGCGCGGAACTCCAGCTCCGGCTCGTCTTCCAGTTTCTGGATGAAGTGGCAATGCCAGTGCAGACGGGAGCGGAAGCTGGTCAGGCTTTTCTGTTTCCGGGGCAGGGTATTCCGATGATTGCCGGCCGCCTTGGCCTGTTGGTAGATCTCCCGGAGGCTGACGGTGCCGTAGGCGATATGGGGGCTCAGCCTGGAACAGGCGCGAACCGCCGTGTTCGGGCTGGAGATGTTGTACTGGTAACCCACGCACCGGCGTTCCAGAAACGACGCCAGTAACTTCTCACCGAGGCCGCTGCCGCCGGTTTGCCGGTCCGGGCACGGGTCTGCTCCGGTGGCGCCCGGTTCAAGGCTACGCCATGCCACAGACGGAATAGAGCCGACAGCGGGTAGGCGGCGGGGTGCCTCAAGCGCGGGCTGTCTCATCAATTCTGTCCAGGCGCTGTCCCAGATGTCCCGGTCTTTAAGCCGGCGTACCACGCCGAACTGGTTCCACTCTCTGAACTCCACCTGGTTGTCGGAACACCACTGGATAACGGCCTTGTCGCGCTCGAAGGTCCACTGGCCGCCGGTTTCCTGGTGGCAAAACACCCTCCGGATGCCATGGCTGGCTTTGAGCTGACGGAGCGCTTCGATAACCGACCCCCGGGTGACTACCAGTTGGTTGCCCGCTTTTCGCAATTGCCGATCCAGATCATCAAGGGAGTCGCGGATAAAACCCCATTGCCGGCCGCTGGTGTCTGGCTGCTGCCAGTATTCGTCTTCAATGACGTACAACGGAATCACCGGTTCAGCCAGAGTCGCGGCAGCCACCAGCGGGGCGTGATCGCGGGTGCGTAGATCCCGCTTGAACCAGACCACTGTGGTCATGGCTGCGTGCTCCGGGCGCGGCGGCAGCGTTCGCTGCAATAACGAACATTGTCCCAGTCTTTTGCCCACTTCTTGCGCCAGGTGAAGGGGCGCTGGCACGCCGGGCAGGTTTTTTCGGGCAGGTGTGGTTTTTTGTGCATCCGGGGTTTTTGGTTTTTACTGAGGGTATGGGTTTTGATGGATATACGTGACTGAAACGGCAAAGGTTTTCTTATGACCAAACTGAACGAAGGACTGCAGCCCCCATCTGTCCTTATCTTCGACTGGCACGGCACGCTGGTGGACACCCACGATGCCATGTTCAGTGCCATGGAGGAGATGCTGCCCCAGCTTGAAGAGCTGGGCTTGGTAGAGCAGCTCTTACCGGAAGACCAGTGCCGCACCGAGGACGACGCCCGGCTGGTACGCTACATCCGCATCTTTCGCCGCTTGCACCCGCGCATTCTGGCGGAGCGCCGGGTGTCCCGCACGGATATCTTCAACGCCATCTTCGGCCCCAACAAGGCGGCCAAGTTGCAGGCGCACAAGGCCTACAACAACGCCTATCGAAAGTATTTTGGCCAGGTTAGGCCGTTCCAGCCCGGTGCCTACGAGTACTTGTCAGCCCTCAAGGCCATGGGCATCAAGCTGGCGGTGTCCACCAACCGTAACCGGGAGTTCCTGGACAAAGAGCTGGATATGGTGGACGAAGGCCGTTGGCGCAACCTGTTTGATGCCACCGTGTGTGCCGACGATGTCACCGAATACAAGCCGGACCCGCAAGTGATCCTGAAGGTGCTCGAGCAACTGGAGCTGCCGGCAGACCAGAAGGCCTGGTACATCGGCGACAGCTATGTGGATATGCTCACCGCCCACCATGCGGGGGTGTCTGGCGTGTTCTACAACGGCGCTTGCTGGGAGCCGGAGCGTATCGACAGCTGGTTTACCAGGCGGGATGCACCGGCCGCTGTGCTGGACAGCTTTGAAGACCTGATGGACCTGATGGCGCTGCTGGAGCGGCAGAAACCGGATGCGTTCAGCGCCAGCCCGGCAGAAGTGCGCCCGAAGCCTTTCCCGGCACCGGAGCGGCCGGAACCCCGGATCGAGCCGGACTGGCACCCGGCGGTGGTGAAGCTGATTCGCCCGGCGGTGATCCTGTTCGACTGGCACGCCACACTGGTGGATACCCTCGATGCCATGTACCACGCCGTGGACGACATGTTGCCAGATTTCCATAAGCTTGGACTGATGGACCGGATGGTAGCGCCGGAAGACAGCAAGACCCCGGAAGATGCCCGGCTGGTGGCGTACGTGCGGGAATTTGCCAAGCTACACCCGAAAGTGAAGGCAGACCGGAAAATCTCCCGCACGGATATTTTCGAAGTGCTGTTCGGCGACGACCAGGACGCCAAGCAGATCGCCCACAAGGCCTTCAACCATCACTACCGTAACCACTACGGCACGGTGAAAGCCCTCGAGCCACGGGTGCGGGATGTACTGGAGGGGTTGCACCGGCTGGGTATCCAGGTGGGGGTGATTACCAACCGGGACAGGGAGTTTTTCGAGCACGAACTGGCCGCGGTGGAAGACACCGGCTGGACCCATCTGTTTGAAGTGGATGTGTGCGGAGACGACACTCCCTTGCGCAAGCCGCACCCGGATCAGCTGCTGCTGGCGGTGCAGAAGCTGGATTACCCGCCGGACCCCAGCGTGTGGTACGTGGGCGATTCCACCACCGATGTGATTGCCGCCAAGCGGGCAGGCATGACGGCGGTGTTCTTCAATGGCGCCCAGTGGGACTTGCCCTGGCTGAACCGGATTTTTCCGGGCACCCACAAACACCCGGATAAACCGGATGTGGTGGTGAATGATTTCTCGGAGTTCTGGGCGCTGGTGCTGGCCTGTGAGGTAGGCCCGCCCTAATCGCTGGCGCCTTTCAGGGCTTCTTCGATGGCAAGCCCGATGGACAATACGCCTTCTACGCCGTTGTTCGGCTCGTCCAGCGGCAGGGGAAAGCTGACGATCACCTGGAACCGGCTGGTGGATGCATCGTAGCGAATCGGGGATACCCAGAAGTCTTGCCTGCGGGTTAAGCCCTGACTGGTTTCTTTAACGAGGTACTGGAACTTTGCTTCATCCCCCTGCCAGTAATCGGAGGACAGTTGGCTCATGGCTGACAGGGCACCTTGGTTGTCGATCAACAGAATCTCGGTAACCAGAGGGGCTTGCTTCGACTGCCAGTTTGCCAGGGCCCGGGAGGCTGGCAGTTCCAGGATCTGGCGGGCCAGGGGTGTCATGCTGGCCGGGGCTAGTGCCTGCCAGACGGTGTCCTGGGTGAGGATGTCAGTAACGGTGTTGTAGTGGCTGCCCTGGTGCAGGGCTCTTTGCAGGTCTACCTCGCCTGCCAGGCTGCGGGCCAGCTCTCCGGCTATCCTGGTTACCTGCTGGTGTTCCTCGCCGGATAACTGTGTCTGGGTGCCCATGCAGGCGGGCAGGCTCAGATTGAACCGATTCATGAAATCCGGGTGCCGGGTGACAAATTGCGGGTTCAGGTACAGGTGTAACGGGGCGTAGCGCAGAAAGGTGTGCTGAATACCCTGATGCAGCTCCGGCTGGTTTTCCCGCAGCCCGGACATCACTCGTTCGTCCAGCAGGGCCAGGTCGATGCGTTTTCGTTTCAGCAATGCCGGCAACTGGCTGGCGCTGCCCACAGCAACAAAGGCTTCGAGCCCTTGCTGCCTCAGCCAGAGTTCTTCATTGCTGCCACCCACCACGCCAATGCGGGCGTTTTCAGGTACCGGTTGCTCGCCGGTGTAGAACCAGTGCCATTTCTCCAGGGCAACCGGGTGGCTTGCCCAGGCGCTCTGGTCCAGCTCCGGTGAGCGGTCGACTGCAAAGTAGCCGTCTACCAGGTTGCGCTTCAGCGAATACAGGGCGCGGTTCTGGGGGACCAGTCTGATCTGGGTATGGGCTCCGGCCTGCTCCATGGCGCAGCGTATGGTGTCTGCGGTTTCCCCGGCAACCTCCGGGCCATTGGGTGTCTCATTGGCGTATTGGTAGGGCGGGGAATGAAAGGTATAGAGGGTGTAAACCCGATGGTCCGCTGCCGCCTGGGCGGCAGCCACAGCCAGAAACAATCCGATTGTCAGAGACCGAATCTGCATAGTTTGGCGAGCATCCCTGTGACCAATTTGTGAAAAGTGCCAGAAGCATAGCAGTGATTGCCCAATATTTCTGCTGGCAGCGGGGCCCCGGTTCACAGGTTTTCGATGTCCTTTAACAGCTCGTCGGCCCGGGCCAGAATCGCTTGCCGGCGTTCCGGGGCTTGTTTGTCCCAGTTCCGGTACATCATGGTCATGCGCGGATTGTTGGCAAAATCCTGCCGGTGCCGGTCAATAAAGTGCCAGTACAGGCTGTTGAACGGGCAGGCCCGCTCTCCGGTGGCATCCTGCACCCGGTAGTGGCAGTTCTGGCAGTGGTCAGACATGCGCTGGATGTACTTGCCGCTGGCAGCGTAGGGCTTGGAGCCCAGGTAGCCTCCATCGGCGTGCATCACCATGCCCAGGGTATTGGGCAGCTCTACCCAGTCGAAGGCGTCGATATACACGGCCAGGTACCAGTCGCAGATGGCTTCCGGTCTCACCCCGGCCAGCAGGGCAAAGTTGCCGGTCACCATCAGCCGCTGGATGTGGTGGGCATAGGCGTTACGGGCCGTGGCGTCGATGGCCTTGTGCATGCAGCGCATCTTTGTATCGCCGGTCCAGTAGAACCAGGGTAGCTCCCGGGTATTGCCCAGGCGGTTTTCCCGGGCGTAGCCGGGCATCAGCAGCCAGTAGATGCCGCGCACGAATTCCCGCCAGCCGATGACCTGGCGGACAAAGCCTTCCACGGCGTTCAGTGGCGCCCGGCCGGCGTGCCAGGCTCGTACCGCTTCCTCGCAAACCTCCATCGGCTCCAGCAGCCCGGTATTCAGGTAGGGCGACAGAATGGAGTGGAACAGCCAGTCTTCGTTGTCTGACATGGCATCCTGGTAGTCACCGAAGCAGGGCAGGGCAAAGTCGATAAAGTGGCCAAGGGCCTGGCGGGCCTGTTCGGCGGTGACGGCATAGTGGAAATCGTCTGTGGTGCCGAAATGTTCCGAAAAGTGCTCATTGACCAGTTCGATTACGTCAGTGGTGATGGCATCCGGTTCCTCCCGGAACGGAGCCGGGGCAGGTGGTTTGCCGGTCCATTTCTTGCGGTTATCCGCATCGAAGTTCCAGTGGCCACCTTCGGGTTGGCCATCTGGCGTCATCAGCAGGCCGGTTTTCTTGCGCATCTCCCGGTAGAAGAACTCCATGCGCAGCTGTTTCTTGCCCTCGGCCCAGCGGGCGAACTCTTCAATGGCGCACACGAAGCGGGTATCCGGGCGGATTTCGACATTCAGGCCCAGCGTTTTATGCCACTGGCTGACCTGGTTGTGTAAACGCCACTCACCGCACTCCGTGGTGATCACGCGTTCCGGTCGGTGTTCCCGGGCCAGCTCCGCTATCACTTGTTCAAGAGATTGTGCCGGGTTGTCCGGGTGGTAGTTCTGGTAATGCACCCGCCAGCCTTCGCGTTCCAGCTCCTGGGCAAAGTGCCGCATGGCGCTGAATATGAATGCCAGCTTCTTCTTATGGTGGTTGGTGTAGCTGGCTTCGCTGTGGACTTCGGCCATCACGATCAGGTCGTTTTCCTTGTCTGCGCCATTCAGGGCAGAGAGTCGGGGGCTGAGCTGATCGCCCAGAATCAGGATGAAATTGGCCATGTCGGGCTCCGGCTGAGTTTATCCTTTAGAGGTAGGCAGAATACGCCATGGGCGCAAGGGTGGTTCATTGGTTAAGCTGGTACACTCAGCTGATTCGCATCAAATCGTGACTGTCGCCGGTCAGGCATAATCCGCGCTTTCCGGCTTGCCAATCCTATTCGACGTTAGAGTTTTACTATGGCTTCTGATACTGCTGCAGCAAACAACCTGCCCGCTTTTATCTGGGACGAGGCGCTTATCCGCCGCTATGACCTGAGCGGCCCACGCTACACGTCTTACCCTACGGCGGTGGAGTTCACCCCGAACTATTCCATTGAAGACATGGTTAAAGCGGCAGGCCGCAGCAAGGCCTCCGGCGGGCCAATTTCGCTCTACACCCACCTGCCGTTCTGTGCGCACCTCTGCTACTACTGCGCCTGCAACAAGGTGATTACCAAGAAGCGCGACAAGGCCATGCCTTACGTGGAGCGGGTACTGAAAGAGGCGGCCATTCAGTCGAAACTGTTCGGTGCCGACCGGCCCGTCCAGCAGCTGCACTGGGGCGGTGGCACACCCACCTTCCTGCCCCGGGATGTGATGCAGCACCTGATGGCTGGTTACGGTGAGTTGTTTAACCTGCAGTCTGGCGATGAGCGGGACTACAGCGTGGAAATCGACCCTCGTGAAGTGGACGAAGATACCCTTTCGACCCTGTGGGAGCTGGGCTTCAACCGCATCAGCCTGGGCGTGCAGGATGTGAACCCGGAAGTGCAGAAAGCGGTGAACCGCATCCAGCCCCGGGAGATGACCGAAGCAGTGCTGAACGAAGCCCGCCGTATCGGCTTCCGCTCCATCAACCTGGACCTGATCTACGGCCTGCCGCACCAGACTCCGGAAAGCTTTGCCGAAACACTGGAGTCGGTGATCGAGATGTCTCCGGACCGCCTCTCGGTGTTCAGCTACGCGCACCTGCCGGACCGGTTCTACCCGCAGACCCGTATCCAGGCTGACACCCTGCCGAGCCCGCAGCAGAAACTGACCATTCTGCACAACACCATCAACCGTTTGCTGGAAGCCGGCTACGAATACATCGGTATGGACCACTTCGCGAAGCCGGACGACAGCCTGGCAGTGGCCCAGCGCGAAGGCCGCCTGCACCGGAACTTCCAGGGTTACACCACCCACTCCGATTGCGACCTGGTGTCTCTGGGTGTGTCTGCTATCGGCCAGACCGACGATGCCTACTTCCAGAACAACCACGACCTGCCGTCGTGGGAAGCGTCCATCGATGCCGGCCAGCTGGCCATCATCCGTGGCGTAGGCCTGACCCGCGACGACCGTATTCGCCGCTGGGTGATCGGTCAGCTGATCTGCCAGTTCCGGCTCGATCGCAAGCAGTTTGCCGATAAATGGAACGAAGATTTCGACCGCTACTTCGCGGATGAAATGAGCCGCCTGAAGCCGATGATCCAGGACGAGCTGATTGCGGATTCCGGTTCCGTGCTGCAGGTTCAGCCGGCCGGACGGCTGCTGATCCGGGCCATTTGCCAGATCTTCGATCTGTACCGTAAAGAGGGCGCCAGCCAGCGGTTCTCACGGATTATCTGATCGTACACTAATATTCTGTCCTCTAAAGACTGGACTAGGGGGTGCCAAATGCGTATGGTTTGGCGCTCCCTCCTCCGGGCTGTTTCTATTTGTGGTGAAGAGGACAGAAAATACCATGACATCTAAAGACTTTCGTGGCCTGCTGGCCCATCTGAGCTTCCCTTAGCAAGTCTGACCTCCGGGCGCCCCTGCCCACCTTTCGTTGCCCCGCTGCAACACCTCCGCGTGTGCGGACTTTCCAGACGAATGGCTCCACCCTGGCGAGCAACCTGTGCGTTGCAGACGGCCGGTGGGTTTCTGTCGTTTTGAACAGAGGTTGAGATTTGAACGAGAACGGATTTACCCAATTTTCGACAATCACCGTATTGTTACTGCTTGCCGCCTTCTACGGCGGTACCTACCTGCTGACCTTGCTGATTCGCAAGGAAAAAGAAGATACCTCCGGCTTTATGGTAGCCGGCCACCATGTCGGTTTCGGTATGGGCGCGGCCAGTATGACCGCCACCTGGATCTGGGCCGCGTCTTTCTACGCGGCAGCTACCTCCGGGTACACTTACGGGGTGTCCGGGCCGATCCATTATGGCCTCTGGGGCGCGCTGATGATCCTGTTCATCTACCCCTTCGGCCGCCGGTTCCGCAAACTGGCCCCCAACGGCCATACCCTGGGTGAGCTTATCCACGCCCGTCATGGTTCTTCCAGCCAGCTGATCCTGGCCGGGTCCAACGTGCTGGGCAGCATTATCAGCCTGATGGTCAACTTCACGGCCGCCGGTGCGCTGGTGTCGGTGCTGTCGCCGTTGTCGTTCGAAACCGGTGTGATTGTGGCCGGTGTGGGCGTGTTGGCCTACACGCTGACGTCCGGTTTCCGGGCCTCGGTGTTTACCGACTTTGCCCAGCTGGTGGCGCTGATGGCGATTGCCATCATTATTATCCCTGCGGTTCTCTACTCTGCCGGCGGCCCCAGCGTCATGGTGGAAGGCCTGAGCAAGATGACCGACGAGCAGGCCAACCTGTTCTCGGTGGAAGCCATCATGAACCAGGGCGCACCTTTCTTTGTGGCGGTCCTGGCCTATGCCATCGGTAACCAGACCATTTCCCAGCGTTTGTTTGCGGTGCGCGAAAAGAACATCAAGTCCACCTTCGTGACCGCCACCATCGGTTACGGTGCCATTGTGATCGGCCTGGGCATGATTGGCCTGATGGCGCTGTCGGTTGGTGTAGAGCCCATCGACGGCAAGATGAACAACCTGATTCCGCAGATGGTGTCTACCTACCTGTCGCCGTTCTTCGTGGCCCTGTTCTTTATCCTGGTGATCGGCTCGTTGTCGTCCACCGCGGATTCTGACCTGTCCGCGCTGTCTACCATCATGATGGCGGATGTCTACGGCAAGAACATCGCCAAGGACAACCCAAACCCGAAAGTGATGATGCTGGTTGGCCGCATCACCATGATTGTGGCTACCGTGGCGGGGCTGATCTTTGCCAGCTTCTCGCTGGATATCCTGGTGATGCTGGTGTTCGTCGGCGCACTCTGGGGTGCCATCGTGTTCCCGGTGATCGTCAGTTGCTACTGGGACAGGGTGACCAATTCCGCCTTCACGTGGTCGGTGGTGGTGGCCATGGCACTTTTCTGCATTGCTCGCTTTGAGCTGCTGGAAATGACCGGTATGACCGTACTGGCCTTCGAAGTCCTGGCGTCTGTCGGCGGAGCCGTGGTGATCGGCATGATGGTGTTCGGTTTCTTTGGCCGCGCGGCAGGACTGGTTGCCGGTGCCATAACACTGGTGGCCATGCTGATGTTCGCCACCGGGTTCCTGAGGGACTACATGGTGCTGGTAGCTTCACTGACGGCCTACGGTGCCAGTGCCGTGGTGTGTACCGCCATGACCCTGGTCAGCAAGGAAGAACGCTTTGACTTCGACCTGATCAAGAAACGGGTTGGTGACTACGACGACGCCGACAGTGAAGACGCTGCCGGCCTGATTCCGGAGGGTGCGAAATGACAAACGAACTGGTTTACGGTGCTTATATCCTGGTGTGGCCGGCCATCACCCTGGTGGTGCTGGGCGTGATCTGCGGCGCGGTAGCCCGGGATGTCCGCCGGGCCCGCAACAACGATGATGACCTGATCTGACCCCGGTCTGACAATGGTCAATGCGCCGGCAGGCCCGGGGCAGTAGGTTAGCTCCTTCACCACGTGGAGGAGTGTAATGGAACTTGTCTGCCCTGCCGGTAGCCTGCCGGCCCTGAAAACCGCTGTGGACAATGGTGCCGATGCGGTTTACTTCGGTTTCCGCGACAGCACCAACGCCCGCCAGTTTGCCGGCCTGAATTTCAACGAGAAGCGCGCCGGGGAGGGCATCGAATACGCCCATTCCAAAGGCAGCCGGGTGTTCTGCGCCATCAACACCTATCCGCAGCCAGACGGCTGGGAACACTGGAAAGGCGCGGTAGACCGGGCTGCATCCATTGATGTGGATGCCATCATCCTGGCCGATATGGGCCTGCTGGACTACGCCGCCAACAAATACCCGCACATCCCCCGCCACCTGTCGGTACAGGGCTCGGCCACCAGCCACGAGGCCCTCTCGTTCTACAAAGACAACTTCGATATCCGCCGCGCCGTATTACCCCGCGTATTGTCGCTGGACCAGGTACGTGGTGTCGCCAAACACAGCCCTGTTGAACTGGAAGTGTTTGCCTTTGGCAGCCTGTGCATCATGGCGGAAGGCCGTTGTTATCTGTCGTCCTATCTCACCGATGAATCCCCCAATACCCGTGGTGCCTGCTCTCCGGCCAAGGCCGTGCGCTGGCAGGAAACCCCACAGGGGCTGGAGTCGCGCCTGAACGATGTACTGATCGACCGCTACGGCCCCGGTGAAAACGCCGGTTATCCCACCCTGTGCAAAGGCCGCTTTGAGGTGGAAGGCAGTGTGTACCACGCCATTGAAGAACCGGTCAGCCTGAACACCATGGATATCCTGCCGGAGCTGCAGGAACTGGGCATCAGCGCGGTGAAAATCGAAGGCCGGCAACGCAGCCCCGCCTACATTGCCGACGTGGCCCGCACCTGGCGCCAGGCGCTGGACGGGCTGGCAGCACACCCGGGCATGTTCACGGTAGAGGATGCCTGGCGTAACACCCTGTCTGGCCTTTCCGAAGGTGGCCTGACCACCATCGGCGCCTACCATCGCAAGTGGAAATAAGGTTGTATCCATCATGATGAAGCTATCCCTGGGCCCGATCCTCTGGTTCTGGTCCAAGCAAAGCGTGTTTGATTTCTATGCCAAGGCCGCGGAATGGCCGGTCGATACCATCTATCTGGGCGAGGTGGTGTGCTCCCGCCGTCGCGAACTGAAACCTGATGACTGGCTGGACCTGGCCCGGGACCTGAAAGCCTGCGGTAAGAATGTGGTGCTCTCCACCCTTACACTGATCGAATCGGAAGCGGACCTGCGCCGTCTGCGCCGGTTCTGTGAACAGGATGAATTCCTGGTGGAAGCGAACGACCAGAGTGCCCTGCAGGTGGCTGTCCGCAACAAGATTCCGTTTATCACCGGCCCATCCATGAACATCTACAACGTGGCCACCCTGAAAATCCTGGCCAGGCAGGGCTTGCGGGGCTGGAACCTGCCGGTGGAACTGGGCAAGGAAACCCTGGAACAGCTGATCAGCGAGCTGAAGGCTGAAGGGCTGGACTTGCCTGCCGAAGTGTTCTCCTGGGGCTTCTTGCCGCTGGCCTGGTCGTCCCGCTGCTTTACCGCCCGCCATTACAACCTGCCCAAGGACAATTGCGAGTTCCGTTGCCTGGAGCATCCGGATGGCATGGAACTGCGCTCCCGGGAAAGCCAGGAGTTGTTCCGCATTAACGGCATCTCCACACTCTCCGGCTCCCGCTATGACCTGATGCGGGAGCTGCCGGATATGGAGCGCATGGGGGTCAGCACTGTGCGCCTGAGCCCGGAACATCAGGGCATGGACGAGGTGGTCAAACGCTTTGACCAGGTGCGCCGGGGAGAAGTGCCGGCCGCGGACCCGCTGCAGCTGGTAGAGGCACCACCCTGCAACGGGTATTGGTATGGCAAGCCGGGGATGGACCTGGTGGGTGCCTGAGGGGCTGGCGGCAATTTGTCGCAGTCTTCACGGGCCCGGTCTGGTTAGACTAGGCTGAATATTCAGCTTCTGGAGGTTTGCTATGACAATCAACGAAGGACTCCGCCTGATGGCAGGCGTGTTCACCCTGATTTCCATTCTGCTCGCCCACTACGTTAGCCCTTACTGGCTGCTGTTCACCGGCTTTATTGCCTTGAACCTGATTCAGTCATCGTTCACCAAGTGGTGCCCGGCTATGATGATCCTCAAGAAAATGGGGTTGAAGGAGGAAAAACCGATTAACTGACTGGTTGTTTCGGCAGGCTTGCGCTCGCGAACGCGGTTATAGAGAATTCCGTAGCAAACACAATAAAAACAGGAGTTTTCCATGCTGGCTCCGGCCTCCGTTGATGATTACCGGCTGCTTGCAAGGCGCCGCTTACCCCGCATGCTGTTTGATTACCTGGATGGCGGCGCCTTTTCTGAATCCACCCAGCGCGCAAACCGTGAGGCCTTTGGCCAATGGCATTTCCGGCAGCGGGTCATGCAGGATGTTTCGGTGGTGGATACCTCCTCCACATTACTGGGACAGCCGGTGTCATTACCGCTGGGCCTGGCGCCCATGGGCCTGGCCGGTATGCTGGCAACCCGGGGCGAAACCCAGGCTGTCCGGGCCGCGGGCCAGTCAGGAATACCTTTCTGCCTGAGTACGGTGTCTATCTGTTCTGTTGAGGAAGTGGCCGAGGCTGCGCCGGAGACAGACCGCTGGTTCCAGCTTTATGTCCTGAAGGACCGAAACTTCTCCGCAGACCTGCTGCGCCGGGCCTGGCAGGCCGGTTATCGGGTGCTGGTGTTTACCGTCGACCTGGCCCGCTTGGGGCTGAGATACCGGGATGTCCGTAACGGCATGAACGGAGGCCTGTCTGCCGTTGGCAAGCTGCGCAAGGCAGCGGACCTGTTGGCCCATCCGCGCTGGCTGTCCCGTGTTGCTCTTGGCGGCAAGCCGCTGACCTTCGGAAACCTGGCCAGTGTGGTGCCCTCCGGGCGTAAACCTGAGGACTTCAAGGCCTGGGTCGAAAGTCAGTTTGATCCATCGGTTACCTGGAAAGACCTGGATTGGGTACGGGAAAACTGGCCGGGCAAGCTGGTGATCAAGGGCGTGATGGAGCCGGAGGACGCCCGCTCGGCGGTGGCAGTCGGGGCCGACGCCATTGTGGTATCAAATCATGGTGGTCGTCAGCTGGACGGCGCGCCGGCTTCACTGAGCGCCTTGCCCGCCATGGTGGATGCAGTGGCCGGGGAATGCCAGGTGCTGGTGGATGGTGGTGTCCAGACCGGGCAGGACCTGGTTCGGGCTCTGTGCCTCGGTGCGAATGGATGCCTGATAGGGCGCCCCTGGGGCTATGCCCTGGCCGCCGGTGGTCAGGCGGCTGTTGAAAACCTGCTGACCAATATCCGGTATGAAACCGAGCTGACACTTTCGCTGATGGGCAAAACGGCGCTTGATCAGTTGTCCCGGTCAGACCTTTTGTCGCTGGACGAGCTGCAGGCGCTTAGCCGCGCCTGAGCTTGTTCAGGACTTGGTGAAGAGCAGTTTCCGTGGGCTGAAATCCCATTCCAGGCTGTCCAGCAGGTTTTTCAGGGCCAGCCCCAGTTCGGTGTCGCCTTCAATCACCAGGCGGCGCTGGAAAAACAGCTGGTCCGGATCCTGTTTACGTTCGGCCAGGGTTTTGAAAGCGGCCAGGGAGCCACGGATGGTGGCTTCGCCCGGGCCGTCGACAATGCGCAAACGCCCGGCCCAGAAACCGAAGGTTATCCCGGGGTGGCCGCCGTTTACTTCCAGCCGGATTCGCCGGCCCTCGAAGTCATCAAATTCCCCCTCGGCCATGGCCTCGGCAAACAGCCGGTTAAGCGGAGCTTCCGCGACTAGCTGTTTGAAAGGCATGGGGATTGACCGTTCAATGGTGCCCAGAGCCGGTGCCGGGGAGGGCAGGAACTCTTTCAGCACCACCAGGGATTGATCCAGCAAGGGGCTGTGCAGGGCAGCAATGGGGGGTAGTGAAAAGGCCATGGTTTACTCCGGGCGGTCAGAAACCCGCCCAGAGTAAAGCAAAACACCCGGGGGTGATTTGATATAACTCAGCCCTTGTGCAGGCCTTCTTCCACTGCCCACACCGCCACCTCTACCCGGGAGCGCAGGCTCAGTTTTTTGAGCAGGTGTTTTACGTGGACTTTCACTGTGCCGTCGCTGATGTCGAGTTTGCGGCCGATCATCTTGTTGGACAGGCCTTCGGCGATCAGTTTCAGGATGTCCTTTTCGCGTGGGGTCAGGATGTCGAAATCCGGGCGCGAGGCCTGTTGCGGCTTGTTGGAGCGCAGGGCTTCGGCCAGCAGGGTGGTCAGCCGGTCGCTGATCACCATTTTGCCAACGGCTGCCTGGTGCAGCTGGGCGATCATGTCTTCCGGTTCCATGTCCTTGAGCAGATAGCCATCAGCGCCGGCGCGCAGGGCGGCAACCACGTCGTCTTCCTGGTCTGAAACGGTGAACATGATAATGCGGGAGCTGATGTTCTGGGCCCTGAGCCTTTTCAGGGCTTCAATGCCGTCCATCTCCGGCATGTTCAGGTCCATCAGGATCAGGTCGGGCTCTATCTCGGTTGCCATCCGGATGCCGTCGGCGGCGTTGCTGGCTTCGCCGACAACTTCCATATCCTGTTCCATGCTGATCAATTGCTTGATGCCCTGGCGCAGCAAGGGATGATCGTCTATCAGCAGGATACTTGCGGGTGTTTCAGACATATTCTTTCTCGTTTAAGGCATTTGTCGGTTCAGGCGGTTGATGACTGCACGGCAATCAGGTTCCGGCTTTTGGGAACGAATGTTAACTCAACTTCCACGCCGCCTTCCTCCCGGTTTTTCACTTCTACGGTTCCGCCCAGAGTCCTGGCCCGGTCCTGCATGATCACCATGCCGTAGTGGTTTACGGGTTGTCCGCCTCCGGGCAGGCCTTTGCCGTTATCCCTGATACGGGCACAGACTCTGGGAGATTCAAATACGACCTCTACAGCAATGTCGGTGGCATCGGCATGCTTGACAGCATTGGCCAGGCCTTCCCGGATAATCTGCAGGGTGTGGATCTCTTCGTTGGGCGACAGGGTCTGGGGCGGCAGGTTGTACTCCAGTGCCACCGGCCGGCCCAGCCGTTCAGAGAACTCATCGATGGTTTTGCTCAGGGCGCTGGCCAGGTCCGGTGTATCCAGTTTCAGGCGGAAGGTGGCCAGTAGCTCCCGCAACTGGCGGTAGGCACTGTTCAGGCCGGTGCTGAGTTCGTCCAGGATCTCGCTGTGCAGTTTTTCCTGGTCACCACTGATATTGAGCCGGCGCAGCCGTGTTACCTGCATTTTCAGGTAGGACAGGGACTGGGCCAGGGAGTCGTGCAGTTCCCGGGCGATGACGGTGCGCTCCTCGGCCAGGGTTTGTTGCTGCTCTTCGGTAATTTGGCGTTCCAGGAATATGGCCGTGGCCAGCTGGTCGGTCATGGTTTCCAGCAGTCGGCGGGACATGTCCGGCAGGCCCTTGTCTGCGGGGTACCAGACTTCCAGTGTACCCAGCAATTGGCCCGGAGTGCGGATGGGCAGCAACAGGCGACGGCCGTCGTTGCCTTCCAGTGGCAGGTCGTCGTACACCTCGGGTGTGACCAGGCACGCGTTGCAGTGGTGGTCCCGGCAGTAGAACGGGCGCTTGCTGGTGGCGGTGGTTACCGCCTCGATGGGTTCTGGTGAGCCTTTTTCATGCAGGTACAGGCGGATAGGGCCGATGCCCAGAAGCCGCTCCAGCTCCTGCAGGATTGGAATGGCACCGCTGCACAGGTCGTGGTTGGCGAACAGGCCGCGGCTGGCAACGTGCATGGCCTGCAGGGCGGAGTGGCTGATTTCCAGTTCTTCGGTTTTCCGTTGTACCCGGTTTTCCAGCTCGTAGTAGGTCAGAGCCAGTTCGCTGGTCATCTGGTCAAAGGCCTGGCCCAGCCGGGCCAGTTCGTCGTTGCCTTTCAGGTTGGCCTTGTGGGAGAAGTCCTGCTCACCCACGGCAGTGGCAATGTGGATCAGTTTGCGCAGCGGGCGGAGTACCCGGTTTTTCAGGTCCAGGAACAGTGCCATCACAATCAGGATGGAAAAAATCATGCTGATGATCTGGATCAGCAGCAGCAGGTCGATACGGGCTTCCGTGCGTTGTTCCAGCATGGCAACCAGCTGGTCGACTTCGCTGGTGTACTGCTCGATGGATGCCACGATAGCGGGGGTCAGCGGTGTGCCGGCCTCATGCTGCTCGATTTCCGGCTTCAGCCGGGTCAGCCACAACTGCTTGACCTTCTGGTACTGCAGAGCCAGCGGGTGGTCGGTGCTGCGTGGTATGGAGCGCACAATGGCGGAGGTTTCCAGCCGGTTCTGGTAGCTGGCTGTCTGGGCTTCGATACTGGCATCGCCGTTGGTCAGGTCTGTAGTGGCGGAGCGGGCCGCAAGCTGGAACGCTGCCATGCGCAGGGCGCCGGCCTGGTTGATGGCGGTCGCGTTGCCCTCGATGCTGCTGGAAATGCCGAGGGTAGTGGCCATGCTGACGATAGCGGTCAGAACAATGGCGCCGATCGCAACGGCCAGTCGGTTTACCAGCGGGCTTCTGGAGGTCATGCGTAGCAGGTGTTCCGGATAATAGTCATATAAAAGGCAGCTTCGAACGGATTATGGCTGAAAGCTGCTACTCGGGATACCTCTTTGAGGATAGTCAATTACCCCGATAGTTGGTAACCCATCATAGCTTTTGACCTTGCGCTACGTAAAAGCCGAGACTGAGGATTGGTGTTTTGCAGGGTGAATAAATGCACGCGCTCCCGGAACAGGATGACGAAGAACTGGCCTCGCTGGCGGTGGTATTGCCGTCGGCGCTGGCAGGCTTTGTGGTGGCTGCCGGTTGCTGGACGCTGTTTGCGGTGGCGGGCGTGCATGTGAAGGCGCAGCTGGCGCTGTCCAGTGTCCAGTTCGGAGTGCTGCTGGCGGCGCCGATGGCGGTCAGCGCCCTGCTGGCCATTCCGGCGGGCCTGTGTGCCCGGCGTTTCGGTGCCCGGGCAGTCATGTTGTTTTGCCTTACCGGCCTGGCCTTGTGTATGGCGCTTCTGCTGGTGGCCAACAGTTACCCTGCACACCTGATTGTGGCCGCGGGCCTTGGGCTGGCGGGCGGTTTTTACAGTGCCGGCCTGCATTATGTGACCAGCCATTGCCGGCAAATGCTGGGGCTGGTTCTCGGAATTTTTGGCGCCGGGGTTACCGGTGCGGCCTTCAACTATTACCTAGTGCCGCTGTTCCACGAGGCATACTCCTGGCAGGGGGTGCCTCTGGCCTACCTGATCGTGCTGCTGCTGGTGATTGCGTTGGTGCTACTGCTCACTGACGCACGCCAGTATGGCTCCGCAGAAGGAGCTCGCTATGCCGGCCGGCCGGTATCCGAGCTGTTGCGTAACGGGCGCTCGCTTCCGCTGTGCCTGTATTTCGGCGTGGTGGCGGGCAGCTTTTTTGCCCTTGCCCTCTGGTTGCCGGACTTTCTCTCTGCCCAGTTCGGCTTGCAGCTGGGGGCGGGTGCCCGCATGGCCCAGTGGTTTGTTATTCCCGGCGCGCTGGCCCAGATTGCCGGCGGTGCGCTGTCAGACCGGCTGGGCAGCACCCCGGTGACCGCCCTGGCACTGATTGCCAGCCTGGTCGCCCTGTTTGTGTTGTCCTACCCGCCCATGACCCTGCACATCCGTGGGGTGGAAGGGGATATCGTGGTCAACTTCGCGTTGCCGGTCATCCTGGAACGGGGGCTGGTAATCCTGCTGGGGGTGGCCCTGGGCTGCGCCATGGGCAGTTTGCAGCGGGAGGTCATACTGGCCAACCGGGCCGAGGCGTCGCTGTTTGCCGGCCTGTTGCTGGTGAGCGCTTGCTCCGTGGCCTTCCTGCTGCCCGTGGCCTTTGGTGCCATCAACCAGTGGCTGGGCATCCGCACGGCGGTTTTCATGCTGTTGTTCGGTCTTTTAGGGCTTTGCCTGCTGATGTTTGCGGTAGGCACCCGCCATCGTGTTTATCAATATTTGAGTTAGATCAAATGTCAGGCGGTAATTGCCCGGATACCCCCATCGGGGGAGGGAATTCGGCGTGTCTACCCTCTAGTATTAAAACAATGATTTTGTATGCATGAAAATGCGCAGGGGATACACCGATGGCCATGATGCAAGTTGCAGACAACCGATACTCCAAGCCCGTACTGGTAGCCGTAAACCAGACCCTGAGCGAACAGGACGGCCTTGATGCGCTCCGTAACCACACCTTGTTCCGCACTCTGCGAGACGAAGATCTCGACGGGTTGATCCAGCAGTCCCGCCGGCTTCGCCTGGGCCATCACCAGCTGCTGTATCGCCAGGATATGCCGGCTCACCATTTTTTCTTTGTCATCTCCGGCCGGCTGCGGCTGTACCGCCTGGACGCCTCCGGCATCGATCGCACCCTGGACAGCCTTGCGCCCGGTGACTGCTTTGCCGAGGTGATGATCTATGCAGACCCGCCCAAGTACGCTTGCTATGCCGAAGCGCTGAAATCCAGCGAAGTGCTGATGATCCCGGTGAAGGCCTACCAGGATTTGCTCACCCAGCACCCGGAATACGCACAGGCTGCGCTGCGCCACTATGCCCAGCGTGCGGTAACCCGGTTCCATGACCTGGAAATCATGACGGTACAGAGCGCCCGTGACCGCCTGGTGCGCTATCTCATCGATCTGCTGCCGGAGGGAGCTCGCAGTGGTGGAGAAGTGGAATTGCCGTTGCCCAAGTGCCTGGTAGCCTCCCGCCTTGCCATGCAGCCGGAAACCTTCTCGCGGATTCTGGCCGACCTGAAATCCAGCGGGCTGGTGCGGGTTAATCGCAGCCACCTGTTCATCGCCGACCCCCAGCGGTTGATGGATCTCAGTCTCTGATTCCGGTTGAGGCCTTCGGGCCTCTATACCCATAGAGGTATGTGATTTACCAGGAATCTCGTCCACCCTTGTAGTCATTCAAACATGTTTGGGGAATTCTTTGTGATTGCTGTCACCCGGATTGCTTTGTCTTTTTTGCTGTTGTTTCTGGCCAGCGCCGTTTCCGCTCAACCCCTCTCTGAATACGACCCCCTGGCCGGGCGCCAGGTGATCGAGAGAGCCATTCCCGAGGTGACTGATTTCAGCCCGGTTGAGGGTAACCGGGCCGTCCAGGAACTTTATGCCGGGGAAGAGCTGGTGGGCTATGCCTACCAGACGATCGATTTTGTCCAGACTCCGGCCTATTCCGGCAAGCCCCTGAACGCCATGGTGGTGCTGGATACCGAAGGGGTGATCAAAGGCTCCAAGGTTATCCACCACGACGAACCGATCCTGCTGATCGGTATTCCCGAGCAAAAAATGCATGACTTCACCGACCAGTACGCCGGGCTGAAAGCAGACCAGAGGGTAACGGTAGGTGGCAAGTCATCCGAGCGCCGTGTGGCGGTAGATGGCCTGTCCGGTGCCACGGTGACCGTGATGGTGATCAATGAAGTGATCATGCGCACCGCCCACCGCGTAGGTGGCGAACTGGGCCTGATCGAAGTGAATGCAGGCAGCAAGCGCCCGCCGGTGGCGGAAGTAGACACCGAATCGTTCCAGGACAAGACCTGGGACGAGTTGACCGGTGACGGCTCCGTTCGCCGCCTGCTGCTGACCCGCGGTACCGTGGACGACGCCTTTATCGGCGGCCCCGCTGAAGGTGTGGAAGCTGCCGCTCCGGATGAGCGGGACGACGCGCTGATCGACCTGTACGTCACCTACCTGAATGCCCCCACCATCGGCCGCAACCTGCTGGGCGAGAGCCAGTACCAGTGGCTGATGTCCGAGCTGGAAGACGGTGAGCATGCCATCGCGGTGATGGCCAACGGTGAGTACTCCTTCAAAGGTTCCGGCTACGTTCGTGGCGGTATCTTTGACCGGGTGCAGATTCGCCAGTTTGGTGACACCTTCAACTTCCGGGATCTCGACTTTTACCGCCTCAGCGATGTCTATGCCGAGGGCATGCCTGACTTTTCCGAGATGGCCATTTTTATTGCCCGGCAGCAGTACAAGTTTGACCCGGGTACTCCCTGGTCCCTGGAGCTGACAGTCAAGCGCCAGACCGGCCCGCTGGACAGCGAATTCGCGGTATTCCCGCTGGAATACCAGCTGCCGGACCAGTATTACACCCGTGCCGAGCCGGTTCTGACCGAAGAGGAATGGCTGGAAGAACAACCTCTGTGGGTGCAGGTGTGGTACCAGAAAGAGTTCCAGCTGATGGTGCTGGGTGCCGGTATTCTGGTGCTGCTGTTCATCCTGTTCTTCCAGGACTGGCTGGTACAGAAGCCGAAGATGATGCGCTGGATCCGTCACGGCTTCCTGGTTTACACCCTGTTCTTCATCGGTTGGTACGCGCTGGGGCAGTTGTCTATCGTGAACGTGCTGACCTTCGTGAACAGTTTGATCAGCGGCTTTACCTGGGAAACCTTCCTGATCGACCCGATGCTGTTCATCCTCTGGTCTGTGGTTGCCGGCATCGTGCTGCTCTGGGGCCGTGCGGTGTACTGCGGCTGGCTGTGCCCGTTCGGCGCCCTGCAGGAGCTGATCAACGAAATTGCCCGCAAACTGAAAGTGCCCCAGTACACCGTGCCTTTCGTGTGGCACGAGCGGCTGTGGGCGATCAAGTACATCATCCTGCTGGTGCTGTTCGGTGTGTCCCTGGAGTCCATGGCCACCGCTGAGCAGATGGCCGAGGTGGAGCCGTTCAAAACCGCTATCACCCTGCATTTCGACCGTAGCTGGCCGTTTGTGACCTACGCCGTGCTGCTGCTGGTGGTGAATATCTTCACCCGCAAGGTGTACTGCCGCTATCTGTGCCCGCTGGGTGCCGCGCTGGCGCTGCCCACCAAGCTGCGTGTGTTCGACTGGCTCAAGCGCCGCAAGGAGTGCGGTAACCCTTGCCGGCTGTGTGACCACGAGTGTGAAGTACAGGCGATCCACCCGGATGGCACCATCAACTACATGGAATGCCACTACTGCCTGGATTGCCAGATGACCTATTTCGATGACCACAAGTGCCCGCCACTGATTGTTAAGCGCCGTGGCAAGCGCCGTGGTCAGAACGCACCCGGCCGCCCGGAAGAAATCCCGGTGGTACAGGTGAGCTGAGTAGTCCCGAGGAGCCAAACATAAGGCCCCGGAAAGCCATGAGAAGCAATAACCGCCATAACCAATAACGGAGTTGGATGCTATGAAAAAAAGAGATGATCTGACCAAGGACACGCCGGAGGCACCGGAAGGTGGCCTGAGCCGTCGTCGCTTCATGGGTGCAGCCGCAATCGCAGGCGTAGCTGGTGCAACCGGTCTTGGTTCATCCATCATGACCCGTGAATCGTTCGCCGCTGCCGCCAAGGAAGCCAAGAACAAGATTCACGTCGAGCCCGGCGAACTGGACGAATACTACGGTTTCTGGAGTGGTGGCCACCAGGGTGAAGTACGTGTTCTGGGCGTGCCGTCCATGCGCGAACTGATGCGGATTCCGGTATTCAACGTGGACCCGGCGACTGGCTGGGGTATCACCAACGAGAGTAAAGAGATCCTGGGCGGCGACCAGCAGTACCTGAACGGCGACTGCCACCACCCGCACATCTCCATGGAAGATGGCCGTTATGATGGCAAGTACCTGTTCATCAACGACAAGGCCAACACCCGTGTAGCTCGTATCCGTCTGGACATCATGAAGACGGACAAGATTACCCATATTCCGAACGTCCAGGCCATTCACGGTCTGCGTCTGCAGAAAGTGCCGCGCACCAAGTATGTCTTCTGCAACGCCGAGTTTGTCATTCCGCAGCCGAACGACGGCAGCGAATACAGCCTGGAAAACAGCTACACCATGTTCAACGCGATCGACGCGGACACCATGGAAGTAGCCTGGCAGGTCATCGTAGACGGCAACCTGGATAACACCGATGCCGACTACACCGGTAAGTACGCAGCCTCTACCTGCTACAACTCCGAGAAAGCCAACGACCTGGCCGGCACCATGCGTAACGACCGCGACTGGGTGGTTGTGTTCAACGTCGAGCGCATTGAAGCCGCCATCAAGGCCGGTAACTTCAAGACCATCGGTAACTCCAAGGTTCCGGTTGTAGACGGCCGCGGCAAGTCCGACGTTACCCGTTACATCCCGGTACCGAAGAACCCGCACGGTCTGAACACCTCTCCGGATGGCAAGTACTTCATCGCCAACGGCAAGTTGTCTCCGACCGCCTCGGTCATCCAGATCGACAAGCTGGACGACCTGTTCGATGACAAGATCGAGCTGCGGGATACTATTGTGGCAGAACCCGAGCTCGGCCTCGGGCCCCTGCACACCACCTTTGACGGTCGTGGCAACGCCTATACCACGCTGTTTATCGACAGCCAGGTATGTAAGTGGAACATTGCCGATGCCATCAAGCACTACAATGGCGAAGAGGTGAACTACATCCGCCAGAAGCTGGATGTTCACTACCAGCCGGGCCACAACCACGCGTCTCTGACCGAGTCCCGCGATGCCGACGGCAAGTGGCTGGTGGTACTGTCCAAGTTCTCCAAGGACCGCTTCCTGCCGGTTGGCCCGCTGCACCCGGAGAACGACCAGCTGATCGACATTTCCGGTGAGGAAATGAAGCTGGTACACGACGGCCCGACCTTTGCCGAGCCGCACGACTGCATCCTGGTGCGTCGTGACCAGATCAAGACCAAGAAGATCTGGGAACGTGACGATGCCTTCTTCGCCCCGACCGTGGAGCGTGCCAAGAAAGACGGTATCACCCTGGAAGCCGACAACAAGGTTATCCGCGACGGCAACAAGGTTCGTGTTTACATGACCTCTGTAGCGCCGCAGTTCGGTATGACCGAGTTCAAGGTGAAAGAAGGTGACGAAGTTACCGTTACTGTAACCAACCTGGATACCATCGAAGACGTAACCCACGGCTTCTGTATGGTTAACCACGGTGTAAGCATGGAAATCAGCCCGCAGCAGACATCGTCTGTTACCTTTACGGCCGGCAAGCCCGGTGTGTACTGGTACTACTGCAACTGGTTCTGCCATGCACTGCACATGGAAATGGGCGGTCGTATGCTGGTCGAAAAGGCCTGATCACTGCTCCTGGCAAGGAGTCCCGGTTTCGGGGCTCCTGCCTTCACCTTTTTCCGAGAACATTTGATGTACCAGATTCTGCGTTATGGGGTGGCCCTGTCAGTCGCTCTTTTATCGCTTGCCGCCCATGCGGACCTGCAGCAACAGCTTGATAGCCTGGAACCGGGTTCGGCCATCGAACTTCCTCCCGAAACACTTTCGCCACTGGCTGTCAGGGTGCCGGGTGTTACTGTGTCCTGCGCGCCAGACACTGTGATTGATGGCGGGGGCAAGGGCAACGCTGTGCATATCCTGGCCGAGGAAGTCACTTTATCCGGCTGCACGGTGCGCAACTGGGGCAAGGACCTGAACGAACTGGACGCGGGCATTTTTGTCGCCCGGGAAGCCAGGGGATCCACCATCGAGAACAACCAGCTGCAGGGGCCGGCTTTCGGCATCTGGCTGGATGCGACACCGGATGTGACGGTGCGCAACAACCGAATTCGAGGTGATATCAGCCTGCGGTCCCAGGACCGGGGCAACGGTATCCACCTGTTCAATACCACCGGGGCGCTGATTGAAAACAACGACATCAGCCAGACCCGCGATGCCATCTACATCGAAACCGCCAATAACAACAAGATCCTCAACAATGTGATGACGGATCTGCGGTATGGCATCCACTACATGTATTCCATGAACAACCTGCTGGAAGGCAACCTTACCCGGGGCACCCGCACCGGCTATGCCCTGATGCAGAGCAAGCGCCTGACCGTCATCAACAACCGCTCGGAAGACGACCAGAACTACGGAATCCTGATGAACTTCATCACCAACTCCACCTTGCGGGGTAACGTGGTGAAGGGCGTGTCTGAAGGTCAGACCGGTGACGTGATGATTACCGGGGGCGAAGGCAAGGCGGTGTTTATCTACAACTCCCTGTATAACACCTTCGAAGGCAACCTGTTTGCCGACAGCAACATCGGCATTCACCTGACCGCCGGCTCGGAAGACAACGAAGTTTTCGACAACGCCTTCGTGAACAACGAGCGCCAGGTCAAGTATGTGGCCACCCGCACCCAGTCCTGGGCCAAAGAGGGCAAAGGCAATTTCTGGAGTGACTACCTGGGCTGGGACCGCAACCAGGACGGCCTGGGCGATGTACCCTATGAGCCCAACGACAACGTGGACCGGCTGCTGTGGAAATACCCGGAAGCCAAGGTGCTGATGTTCAGCCCTGCGGTCGACACCCTGCGCTGGGTGCAGGATGCCTTCCCGGTAGTGAAATCTGCCGGTGTGAGTGACCCCCATCCGCTGATGCGAATTCCCGAGTACCTGGAATCGGAGATCCGATGAACTGTTTTCGACTTGATAACGTCAGCCACCGTTACGACAAGGCGACGGTGCTGCACGGTGTTGACCTGCGGCTGGAACCGGGAGAAATCCTCGGCCTGTTCGGCCACAACGGGGCTGGCAAAACCACCTCGATCAAACTGATCCTGGGGCTGATGAAGCCTACCGAAGGCAAAGTGTCAGTCCTCGATGGCGAGGCCGGCGACCCGAATGTGACCCAGCATATCGGTTACCTGCCGGAGAACGTGATGTTCTACCCGCAGCTGACCGGCCGGGAAATTCTCAGCCACTTCGCCCGCCTGAAAGGTGCGCCTCTGCGCCAGGTGCCGGAACTGCTGAAACAGGTGGGCCTTGGTGACGCCATGGACGCCCGCACCAAAACCTATTCCAAAGGCATGCGCCAGCGCCTGGGCCTGGCCCAGGCCCTGCTCGGCAAGCCCAAACTGCTGATGCTGGACGAACCCACCGTCGGCCTCGACCCGGTGGCCACCGCAGACCTGTACCGGTTGTTGCGTGACCTGCGCGACGAAGGCACCGGCATCGTATTGTGCTCCCACGTACTGCCGGGTGTTGAACCCTACATCGACCGCGCCGCCATTCTGACCGAAGGCGCCCTGAAAGCCGCCGGCGACCTGCCATCCCTGAGGCAGCAAGCCAACATGCCGGTTACCCTGAGCCTGCTGCCCAGCAACAGCCTGGCGGCGCTCGAAAAAGTGATCGAACAGGCAGGGGAGAGCACCGGCCTGATGATGAAAACCGATAACGGACGACTGCAGGTAGATGTGAGACCCCTGGAAAAAATGCCCCTGATCCAGACCCTGATGAACTCCGGCGAAGTAGCCGACCTGGGCATTCACCAGCCCAGCCTTGAAGACATCTACGTGCACTTCATCGGCTCCGGCGGCCTGGCACACCGTGGAGGCAGCCAATGAACGCAATCTGGACCATCGCCCGAAAAGAACTGAGCGACAGCCTGCGTAACCGCTGGCTGGTAGCAATCTCTGTGGTCTTCGCCACCCTGGCACTGGGTATTGCCTGGTTCGGCGCGGCCGCTTCCGGGCAGGTAGGCTACGCCTCCACCCCCGCCACCATCGCCAGCCTGGCCAGCCTGGGTATCTTCCTGATTCCCCTGATCGCCCTGCTGCTGGCCTACGATGCCATCGTCGGTGAAGAAGAAGGCGGCACCCTGTTGCTGCTGATGACCTACCCGCTGAGCAAAAGCCAGCTGCTGCTGGGCAAATTCATGGGCCATGGCCTGATCCTGGCCCTCGCCACCCTGATCGGCTTTGGCGTAGCGGGCATTGCCATTGCCGTCCTGGTAGAAGACGTCGGCATCGGCGCCCTGGCCGTGGCCATGGGGCGCTTCATCGGCTCCACTATCCTGCTGGGTTGGGGCTTTATCGCCCTGGCGTACCTGGTCAGCGTCCGGGTCAGCGAAAAGCCCGTCGCCGCCGGCATGGCCCTGGCGACCTGGTTCTTCTTTGTCCTGATCTTTGACCTGATGCTGCTGGGCGTCCTGGTGGCCAGCGAAGGCAAACTCAACCCCGAGTTACTGCCCTGGCTGCTGATGCTCAACCCCACCGACATCTACCGGTTGCTCAACATCGTCGCCTTCGGCGACAGCAGCCAGTTGAGTGGTGTCCTCAGCCTGGGCTCCGACCTGCCCATCGGCGCCGGCGGCCTGTGGCTCGGCCTGCTGGTGTGGTGTGCCGTTCCCCTGGGCGGCGCCTTGTTACTGTTCAAAAACCGAAGAATCTGACCCTTACCGGAGAGCATTGACCCATGACAACCCACTTCAGCAAATGGCTCCTCGCCGCCCTGGCTGCCGTCATCCTCGCTGGCTGCTCCGGCGGTGAACAGGAAGTCGTCGCCAAGCCCGACCCCGTCCACTTCGAATCCGGCGACGAATGCCACGTATGCGGCATGGTCATCACCAACTTCCCGGGCCCCAAAGGCCAGGCCTTCACCGAACGCGAACAGCACACCCGCAAGTTCTGCTCCACCAAAGACATGTTCGCCTGGTTCCTGCAGCCGGAAAACGAAAACCGCGATCACACCCTGTACGTCCACAACATGGCCCAGACCGACTGGGAACACCCGGACGACACCCAACTGATCGACGCCCGTGAAGCCTTCTACGTCGTCGGCTCCGAACGCACCGGCGCCATGGGCCCGACCCTGGCCTCCTTCGCCACCGAGACCGAAGCGGCTGACTTTGCCTCAGAACATGGCGGAGAAGTCTTCGCCTTTGCAGATATCACCATGGAGCACCTCAACGCCGGCATGACCATGCACGACATGGGTGGCATGGAAGGTATGCATGATGGACACGATATGGACATGGCCGAAGAAGCCGGAATGGCTGGCGACGACAACATGGAAGAAGACCACAGCGGTCACAATATGGACCACTGAAGCAGAAACAGGGAAAAACAGTTCAGGATAGAGCAGGGAGACAGTAGTAGTCTGTTCTTCGGACTATGCCACCAAAGCTCGAGGGAGCGGGTGAGGACAGACTGTCCAAAAATGTGCGGAGCCATGGATGGCGGAGCAGAAGCGTCACAAGGATGTGCCGCAAGGAGCGGTTTTTGGACAGTCTGTCCTCATCCGCTCCAGCCTCGGATCTGGAAGGCTAAGGGTCAGCCGCCGGTCATATTCATAAACCGGAGAATCTGCACCTCCCCCTCCGAAGAAAAGTGATGCCGCTCCGGCTTCAAATCCATCGCCGAAATAATCGCCTGCCGAAGCTTCTCATCATCCCCGGGAAACTCCCGCAGAACCTCCCGCAAATCCATCGAATGCTCATTCCCCAGGCACAGCAAAAGCCGCCCCTCCACCGTAACCCGAACCCGGTTACAGGTGTCGCAGAAATTATGGGAATGCGGAGAAATAAAACCCACCCGAACCGGACTGTCCGGCATCCGGTAATAGCGCGCAGGCCCGCCGGAATCCTCGGTAGCGGGAATCAGCTCATGGCGCTGGCGGATAATATCCCGCACCTCGGCACTGGTACACAGGGCCAGGCCACGGTCGTGCTCGGAAATCTCCCCCAGCGGCATCTCCTCGATAAAGGTAATATCCAGCTGCTTCTTCCGGGCGAACTCGATCAGTTCCGGCACTTCCACGTCGTTCCGGCCCTTCATCACCACCGTATTCAGCTTGATACCCCGAAAGCCCGCCTCCCGGGCGGCTTCAATGCCATCAAGCACCTGGCTCAATTTGCCGGTGCGGGTTATACGGTGAAACTTGTCAGCATCCAGTGAATCCAGGCTGATATTAAGGCGGTGCAGCCCACCCCGGCGCAGCTCATCCGCCATCTCCGGTAACTGGCTGCCGTTGGTGGTCATCGCGAAGTCCCGCAGGCCATAACTGCCGATTTCCCTGACCAGGTCCAGGACACCCTTGCGAACCAGGGGCTCACCCCCGGTCAGGCGTATCTTCTCGGTGCCAAGGTCCACAAAGTTACGGGCCACCCGGGCAATCTCTTCCAGCGAGAGAATCTGGCTGCGGGGCAGAAACACCATCTCTTCAGCCATACAGTAAACACAACGGAAGTCACAGCGATCCGTCACCGACAGGCGAACATAGTTCACCGTGCGGCCGAAGCGGTCTGTCAGTTGGTTTGCGGGCATCTGGGCGATTCCTGTTGCAACACATGGTTATGAGTATAGATGCAGTATGGCAAAGCCTGAGACAGATTCCGAGACCTGAGTAAGGATAAACACCGCTACCACCGTACAACCATTAATGGGTATTTTTTATGCAGGTTATAGGCGCTAAACTGAAAGCAAGACCCTATTCCTTAATCACGGTAGAATGGATACAGGTATGAACGGTCACGAGGCCCGCATGATGGCCGCACAGCCAAACAAAACCGGTTTCCGGATTCTTGCGTATATCTCGGCATTGCTCGGGTTAGCTGGCGTAGTGCTGCCTCTGCTTCCGACCACGCCCTTTGTGTTGCTGGCCGCCTTTTTTGCCAGCAAAGGGTCGCCGGCATTTGCCCTGTGGCTGGAGCAGCACCCGGCTTTTGGCCCTGCCATTGAACAGTGGCGGGAACGGCGAGCCATCCCCCTGAAAGCGAAACTGCTGGCCCTGGGAATGATGGTTCTGAGCTGGACTATGCTGCTGGCGCTCGGCTCGCCCATGCTGGTACTGACAATTTCCGGCCTGTGCCTTTCGGCAATCGCCGCTTACTTGATAAGCCGGCCGTCCTGCTGAACCGCACGGCCCCTTGGAGCATTAAATGCATATCACCCGTTACACAGACTATTCACTCCGGGTTCTGATCTATCTGGCCGAACAGGGTGACCGGCTGGCGACTATCCAGGAAATCGCCGACAGCTACGAGATTTCCAAGAATCACCTGATGAAGGTGGTGCACCAGCTGAACAAGAAAGGCTACATAGAGACTGTACGCGGCAAGAAAGGCGGCATGCGCCTGCACATGTCCCCGGACGAAATCAATGTGGGAATCCTGGTTCGGGAAACCGAGCAGGATCTGAGTATTGTGGAATGCCTGTCCTCCAGCAATGCCTGCAAGATTACCCCGGTGTGCGGCCTCAAGCACATGTTCAGCGAAGCCTTGAATGCGTTCCTGGATGTGCTCGATAAATACACCCTGGCCGATGTGATCCGCGATCAGCACCGGCCACAGTTGGTTCGCCTGCTTCAGATTGCCTGAAGCTGGCCACTTCCCCGCTGTTCCAGACGGGTTCTGACCGCATCCGGCAGGGAGAAACGGGCTATCCGGCTCAGCACGGTGCCGTACTGTTTGGCGAAGCTGCCGGTGTTATAGGGAATGTCATACTTCTTGCACACTTCCTGTACCTTCGCGGAAATCTCCGGGTAACGGTGGGCCGGCAGGTCCGGGAATACGTGGTGTTCCACCTGGTAACTCAGATGACCGCTCAGCACATGCAGCCACTTGCCGCCGGTAAAGTTGGATGAGCCGCTTAGCTGACGCAGGTACCAGTGGCCCTTGCTCTCGCCCTCGCACTCTTCCTCGGTAAAGGTTTCCGCATCCTGGGTGAAGTGCCCGCAGAAAATCACCGTGGAGGCCCAGATGTTCCGGATCAGGTTGGCGCCCACGTTACCGGCCAGCACAACCGGCGCAACCGGCAGGGTCAGCAGCGGGAAGAAAACGTAATCCTTGAAAGCCTGGCGGCCACCCTTGCGGGCGAAGTCCTTCAGGAACGGCAGCTTGTCGCGCCAGCGCAACTCACCCCGGCGAATTTTCTCGCTCTCCAGTTCATGCACGCCCACACCCCACTGGAACAGTACCGTCAGCAGGATGTAGTTCACGAACTGCAGCAGGTGCCCCGGGTGCCACTTCACATCATCGTCCAGGCGCAGCACGGCATAGCCGTAATCCCGGTCCTTGCCGATGATGTTGGTGTAGGTATGGTGCTCGTAGTTGTGGGTCTGGCGCCAGGATTCGCTGGTGCACACGGTGTCCCATTCGTAGGTCTGGGAGTTCAGGGCCGGGTCGTTCATCCAGTCGTACTGGCCGTGCATCACGTTATGGCCGATTTCCATGTTTTCCAGGATCTTGGCGATACCCAGGCTGGCAGTGGCCGCTACAAAGACCGGCGGGATGAAACCGAAAGGCATGATCACCCGGCCACCCACTTCCAGGGTGCGGTGCAGGCGGATGATCTTGCGGATGTAGGTGGCATCCCGCTCGCCCAGGTCGGCCAGCACTTCATCGCGGATGGCGTCCAGGTCTTGCTGGAGGCCGTTCAGTTGTTCTTCGCTAAGCTTTTTCATGGTGCTTTCTCCCTGCGGCGCTCCGGCCGCAACGCAAAAATTTGGGGTTATACGTCTATCTGAACCGGCCCGCGGGGCACGGAAACACAAAGCTGGACGCTTTCTTCGCCGGGGCCGGATACCTTGCCGGTCAAACGGTTAACCACGGTGCCGCTGGTCTTGCGGCAGCTGCACTGGTGGCAGATGCCCATGCGGCAGCCGTAACGGGGCTTGAGGCCTGCGGCTTCGGCAATTTCCAGCAGGTTGGCATCGCCTTCGGAGCCCACATTCACGCTGCTGCGGGTAAAGCTGACCTCGCCACCCAGCTGGTCGTTATCCAGGGCGGCCGGGGCAGGGGGCGCAAAAAACGTGCTGTGCATCTGCGATTCGGCAAGGCCACGCTGCTGCAGCAATTCCGTCGCAAGGTCCATCAGACCTTTCGGGCCGCACAGGTAGGCTTCGCGTTCCTTCAGCCCGTCAATCGCTTCCAGGTCTGCATCGCAGAGGAAGCGGGGTTCCTTGCCTTCATGGGTGGCAATGATGTTCAGGTTCAGCCCGGGATAACGGGCGGCGATGGCCTCCAGTTTTTCCCGGCCAATAATGTCGTTACCGGTACGCACGAAATACAGCAGGGTAACCGGCGCCGGGTAGTGGCTGGCGGCCATGGTTTCCAGCTGGCTGAGAACCGGGGTAATGCCGCTGCCGCCGGCGATAAACAGCACGGGTTTGGCGGGCTGCGGAACCAGGAACTCCCCGAAGGCATCGGTCAGGCCGAGGATATCGCCTTCGCTCAGAGCGTCGTGCAGCCAGTTGGTCACCAGGCCGCCCGGCAGGCGCTTGATGGTCAGGGTAATCAGGCCCTGCTTGCGCCACAGCTCCGGTGAGCTGGACAGGCTGAAGGTGCGGGTGCGCCGAATGCCGTCGATCTCGGTACAGATGTTCACATGCTGCCCGGCCTCGAAGCCGGTCCACCGGCTGGCGGGCTTGAGTACGAAGGTTTTGGTGTCGGCGGTTTCGGCCATAATGCGTTCTACCCGGGCAGGTGTGTACTCCTGTACCCACATCGGGTTGATGGCGCCCGCGAGGGGGTCCAGCCAGGCAGCGGGGTCGTCCCGGTTCAGTAATTGCCGGCCAAGCCAGTGCAATGCCTTGGTTTGTGTCAGTCGTGCCAGCATGTTCGTTCTCCGTGTTTGTCGGGTGCCTTGTACGGGTCTATGTGTACAAGTGTTCACTAATGTGTACGACTGTACACACAAGTTTGACTTTCAACAATTACCTGCCCGGAGTGTTGGCTCGAAATGACAAGCTGGAAGGGTTTTTCTACGGTCTAATGTGTACACTTGTGAACCTGATAAACGCGGTACGGGTAAAAGATGGCAGACAAACAACGGCGCAGGCCGGGAGAAACCCGGGAAAAACTGATGAGTGCAGCCCTGGAGCTGGTGGGTAAGGGGCGGCATTTTGCCAGTCTGGGTATCCGGGAGGTGACTCGTCAGGCGGGGGTGGTGCCTACATCATTTTATCGCCACTTCCGGAGCATGGACGATCTGGGCCTGCAGCTGGTGGACGAGCTGGGGCTGGTGCTACGCCGGATGATGCGTGAGGCCAGGGGGAATGTATTGCAGGCGGACAAGCTGATCGAGGAGTCCGTGGGTATATTCGTAGCCCATGCCCAGGCCAATCGCAGTTTTTTCATGTTTATGGCCCAGGGGCTGGCGGGTGAAAGCCGGGCGGTTCAGGAAGGGATTCGCAGTGAAATGCGGTTTTTTGCCAGTGAGCTTGCCAACGATCTGCGCCGGTTGCGGCTGATGCAGCATCTGAGCGATGCCGACCTGGATATGACCTGTGACCTGGTGGTTCGTACCGTTGCCTTCAGCCTGACGGACCTGCTCAGTATCGCGGCGGATGATGATTACCAGGTTGGCCAGGTACGCAAGCGCACGTCCCGCTTCCTGCAGATGATCTTCGTGGGTGCCGGACACTGGCAGAGTGAATCCGGCACCGCACTTTAATCGGGCCTCAGGTTTTAATCAGGCCTCAGGCTTTTTCTTCTTTGCCGTTGACCGCGGCTTCTTCGGCCTGGGCGGCAGCACCAGGCTTTCCAGTTCATCCAGTGCCTCACCGGTGTACACCGCCAGCTTCTGCATGCTCGGCAGGGTGTCCCGGCAACCGGTGTACCCGAAGTTCAGCGAGCCGGCATAGCTCAGGCAGGTGATGTTGAGGGCGCCGCCGTGGGCAATCAACGAGACCGGGAACATGGCTTCGAGCTTTGCACCCTCGTAGTACAGGGTGTTTTCCGGCCCCGGCACGTTCGAGATGGTCACGTTGAACACCGGCCGCATGCGGCCGCCCAGCCCCGACATCAGCTGCAGAATATAGGGCGACATCAGCAGCATGGTGTACTGGGTCAATGCGCTCTTGGGCAGCTTTTGCAGGTGTTCCTTGGCCCGGCGGGTCGAGGCCTTGATCTGCTGCAAGCGGTTCAGCGGGTCTGCCTCGTTAGTGGCCAGGGAGGCAATCATGAAGCTGATCTGGGTACCGGTTCCTTCGTCATCCGCCGGGCGGATATTGACGGGAATGCCCGCGGTCAGGGGGATGGCGGGCACACTGTCCTGCTCCAGCAGGAACCGGCGCAGTGCGGTGCCGCACAGGTACAGCACAATATCGTTCAGGGAGCCGCCGGACGCCTGGGCCAGGGCTTTCAGGCGGTCCAGCTGGTAATGCTGGGTGGCAAAACGGCGCTGGCCGGTAACCCGGTGGTTCAGGATAGAGACCGGGCCGGTAAACGGTGCGGTCAGGCCATCTTCCGGGTGGCGAACCGAATGCACCAGGCGGTTGCCGGCCTGCCACAGGCGTGGCGCCATGTCGGCCTGCAGTTTCAGTGCATCCATGGCCTGGGAAACAGCAGCAGGCACGCTCGCCTCCGGGTCGGTTTTGCTGCCACGGCGCCGCTCCGGGCGCACGGTCCAGGGCGGCGGCATATTGACCCGGTCCGGATCGGTGGTCAGCACCCGTTGCATCAGGCGCACGCCGCTGATGCCATCAATCATGGAATGGTGCATCTTGGTGTACAGGGCAAAGCGGTTGTTCTCCAGCCCTTCAATTACGTGGCATTCCCACAGGGGGCGGGAGAAATCCAGCGGATTGGAATGCAGGCGCGACACCAGGATACCCAGTTCCCGTTCGCCGCCCGGGCGGGGAAGGGCAGAGTGGCGTACGTGGTAGTCGAGATCGATATCCTTGTCGACCTTCCAGGCCGGGGCAAGCAGTCGTCCGAGAAAACCAGACCAGGCCAGCTTGTAACCCCAGGGTGGTGCTACATCACCGGCGTCTTTCATGCGGGCAACCATGTCCCGCAGGAAGGTTTCCGGTGCGCCTTCCGGCAATGAAAAAATCTGCAGGGTGCCCACGTGCATCGGGGTGTCTTCAGATTCCACAGCCAGCCAGGAGGCGTCCAGTGTTGCGAGCCGTTTCATTCCGTTGTGTTCTCCGCCAGTCGTTCAATTTATGGTTGTTGCCTGCAAGTATACTGGCTAAGCGGCCCGCAAACGATCAAAAACCGAGGTGGTAAGACGATTGTCCAGCCACCCTGCTATCTGGCCGGCGAACAGGGTGGCTAGAGGCGCTTTCAAGGTTCGGTTTAGTCGTCCCGCTCGACTTTCACGGGTTCCAGGCTGCCGGTACGGAAGTCCACTTCCAGCTCCCGGCCGCTGTCATCGTTGCCTTCTACCTCGATGTCGCCGTTACGCTTGATTTTCAGCTCTTCTATATGTGCCATGCCTTGCTGGCGGGCTGCGTCCAGATAGTCCTGTACCTCTGAGGCAGTCAGGCCATACGACTCGCCTCTGGGCTTGCGGCGCTGTTCCCGCTCGATGTCGCCGTTGCCGTTCAGGTCCAGTTCCACAAACCAGTCCTGGCCCATCCAGCCCTCGATCTCGATGTCATCGGCCCGGTCGTCGTCAAACTCGATGCTCTGGAAGTTGGTGATGCCGTAGTCACTGCCAACCTGCAGCATGCGTTCGGCGTCTTCAAAGCTGCCCCTGGCAAAGGCTGCGGGGGCTGCGATAAGGCCGCTGATCAATACGATGGTAAGGGTCTTTTTCATGGTGTGCTCCTTGTTTCTCTGTGTTTTGAAACCTGCCGGTTCTGCCCTGTTGGCTACCAGCCTGGGGCCAGATTAACGGGGCAGGGCTTTCAGCATCGTGATAGGCTCATTCATGATTCGTTCATCTGACTTTTGTCACCATAATGAGCATGGACAAAGACCGTTTTTCTCCACCCTTATTGCCCGCAGACCGGTTTTCCCGCCGGGTGGTTCGGGCGTTCCTGCTGGCGCTGCTTGTCGCGGGTGCCGTGCCCTTTGCGCAGGTCGCCTGCGCCGACGATGACGATGACTGGCGTCGCCTGCACCATGAGGTGGAAGCCGGCCGCATCAAACCCCTGAGCGAGATTCTCGACAGCCTGGCCCGGGACTGGGTCGGGGATGTGATTGATGTGGATATCGAGAAAGACGACGGCGAGATTATTTATGAGATCGAACTGCTGGGCCCCCAGGGGCAGGTGGTGGAGTTTGAGGTGAACGCCCGGACTGGCGAGGTTCTGGAGATTGAGGGCAGGAATATCCGGGGCATGGAGCGACGATGAAGATTCTCCTGGTTGAAGACGATACCGCACTGGCACAAGGCTTGGCCGGCGCCCTGCGCGAAGCCGGGTTGCTGGTGGAAGTGGCCGGGGACGGCCGCATCGCAGATTTCCTGGTGAGTACCGAGCGCTACGATGCGGTGGTACTCGATCTCGGCTTGCCCGATGGCAACGGTAGCCAGTGGCTGGCCGGCTGGCGGGGAAGGGGCATTGATTTGCCGGTGTTGATTCTGACTGCCCGGGAACGGTGGTCTGACAAAGCGGCCGGTTTTTCCGCCGGTGCCGATGACTATGTCACCAAACCCTTTGAAACTGCTGAAATCCTGTTCCGCCTGCGGGCCCTTGTGCGCCGGGCCCATGGCCATGCGCACCCGGTGATTACCGTGGGTGACATAGCGCTTGATACCCACGCAGGGCAGGTTACCCGTTCCGGCATGCCGGTGTCTTTGACGGCCCAGGAGTTCCGGCTGTTATCACACCTGATCCATGCGGCGCCCAGAATTGTTTCCCGAACCGAGTTGTCCGAGCATGTCTATGACGGCGACCAGGAGCCGGATTCCAATGTGATCGATGTGCAGGTGAGCCGGTTACGGCGCAAACTCGGTGCCGATGCCATCGAAACCGTACGCGGGCAGGGTTACCGGATGCGTGGTGGCGGGGAACCTGCCTGATGCTTACACGTCTGCGCCGCTGGCCGGTGGCGGTTCGAATGCTGGTGTCCGCGCTGGTTCTGGTGCTGGTTATCTTGCCCCTGGCGGGTGCCCTGCTGGCCTGGAATTTCCGGCAGACCGTGAGCCAGTCCTTCGACGAGCGCCTGCTGTCCTTCCTGAACGTGGTGATTGCCGGCATCGAATTCGACCCGCAAACCGGTGAACTGACCCCGGGCTCGCAGCTGGGTGATCCCCGCTTTGAGCGGGCGTACTCCGGATGGTACTGGCAGGTAAACGATAACAGCGGCCAGGTTATTACCTCCCGTTCGTTGTGGGATCAGCGCTTGCCCCAGGTCAGTGGCCGCGGGCCGGACTGGGTAGACGTTCCGGGGCCGCGGGAGCAGAGGCTCCGCCTGGTAGAGCGGGATGTTCAGTTACCGGCCTTTGATGGCTGGTTGTCGGTGTCTGTGGCGGCCGACCTGTCGGAAGTGGATACCCAGGTGGCGCGGTTTAACCGGTTGCTGGGGATATCGCTGACTACCCTGGGGGTCTTGCTGTTACTGATGATTGGCCTTCAGATTCGCTGGGGGTTGGCTCCTTTGCGGCGGCTTGAGCAGGATCTGCGCGCCATGGAAGCGGGCCGGGCCCGTTCCCTGACCACAGACCTGCCGGATGAACTGGCAAAGCTGGCGGATGCCATGAACCAGGTGCTTCAGCGCGACCAGGTGCTGATTGACCGGGGTCGCACCGCCGCCGGTAACCTGGCCCATGCGCTGAAAACGCCGGTCTCGGTGCTGACCACCCTGAGTGACAAATTGCCGGATGAGCAAAGAACCGCGTTCCGTACCGAGCTGGCCCGGATTGACGATGCCGTGCGCCATCACCTGGCACGGGCTTCCGCCGCCGGGCCGGCGGCATTGGGCGGTGTAGACCTGGCTGGCGCGCTGGAGCCGGTACTGTCTGCCCTGGGTACACTCGCCGGGCGTCGGGGGCTGGTTCTTGAGCAGAAAATCAGCGGTTCCGGCATGGTCCGCTTTGAACAGCAGGATCTTCAGGAAATTGCCGGTAACCTTCTGGAAAATGCCATCAACTGGGCGGAAAACCGGGTAAGTTTCTCTGCCCGGCTTGGTGTGGAAGGATTGGAACTGGTGATCGAGGACGATGGTCCGGGCTTGTCGGCCGACGACATTAAACAGGCCCTAACACGGGGCGCCCGGCTGGATGAAAGCCGCTCCGGCTCTGGCCTTGGCCTGGCGATTGTGAAAGAGCTGGTGGAGCTCTACGGCGGCAACCTGGACCTTGGCCCCTCGCCGCTGGGCGGGTTGCGGGCCAAGGCCATTTTCCCGGTTTAGTCGTCGGCGGCATCGTCGTTACGGGGCGGACAGTGGTGTTCCTCCACGACCTTGCCTTCATCCACGCTCTCCAGGTGCACGTCAAAGCCCCACAAGCGGTGCACGTGCCGTAGCACTTCATCGGTTTCCTGACCCAGCGGCACCCGGTCTACCGGGATGTGGCGCAGGGTGAGCGAACGGTCACCGCGGACATCCACGCTCCAAACCTGAATGTTGGGCTCCCGGTAACTCAGGTTGTATTGCCGGGCCAACTTTTCCCGCAGGGTGCGGTAGCCGGGGTCATCGTGAATGGCGGTGACGGTGTAGTGGTCTTCCCGGTCGTCGTTCTCGATGGCAAACAGTTTGAGATCCCGCATCACCTTGGGGGAGAGGAACTGCTGGATGAAGCTCTCGTCCTTGAAGTTGTGCATGGCGAAATGCACGGTTTCCAGCCAGTCCTTGCCGGCGATGTCGGGGAACCATTCACGGTCTTCATCGGTGGGGTTCTCGCAGATCCGCCGCAGGTCGGTGAAAATGGAAAAGCCCAGGGTGTAAGGATTGATGCCGGAATACCAGGGGCTGTTGAACGGTGGCTGGTACACCACCGCCGTGTGGCTTTGCAGGAATTCCAGCATGAAGCCGTCGGTGACCAGGCCTTTTTCATACATCCGGTGCAACAGCGTGTAGTGCCAGAACGTGGCCCAGCCTTCGTTCATTACCTGGGTCTGGCGTTGTGGATAGAAATACTGGGCCAGCTTGCGCACGATGCGCACCAGTTCCCGCTGCCAGGTTTCCAGCAAAGGCGCGTTTTTCTCGATGAAGTACAACAGGTTTTCCTGAGGCTCCTCCGGATATCGGGGCCTGCGGCGAATCGGGTCCCCGTCGTCCTCTGCTTTGGGGATGGTTCGCCACAGATCGTTGATGCGGCGTTGTTCGTATTCTTCCCGCTCCTTCTGCCGGCGGGCCTCCTCGGCGGCTGAAATCGGGGCAGGGCGCTTGTAGCGGTCAACGCCGTAGTTCATCAGTGCGTGGCAGGAGTCGAGAATTTCTTCCACGGCATCCACGCCGTGTCGCTCCTCGCACTCCGACACATAATGCCGGGCAAACACCAGGTAATCGATGATGGCACTGGCGTCTGTCCAGGTGCGGAACAGATAATTGCCCTTGAAGAACGAGTTGTGGCCATAGCTGGCGTGGGCAATCACCAGGGCCTGCATGGGCAGGGTGTTCTCTTCCATCAGGTAGGCGATACAGGGATTGGAATGGATCACAATCTCATAGGCCAGCCCCATCTGGCCCCGCTGATAGCCCTTGGAGGTTTGCAGAAACTGCTTGCCGAAGGACCAGTGATGATAGCCCACTGGCATGCCGACGGAGCTGTAGGCATCCATCATCTGCTCGGCGGTAATCACTTCAACCTGGTTCGGGTAAGTGTCCAGTCCGAACTCGGCGGCGCATTTGGCAATTTCCTCGTCGTATTTCTGGATTAGTTCGAAGGTCCATTCCGAACTGGTGGAAATGGGCGTACCTGCCTTGGGTTGTTCGCTCTCCGGTGCGTTCGGGCGATCAATCAGGCTGCTCATGCCGCTTTCCTCTCGAACAACTGTCGGAAGACCGGGTAAATGTCCCCAGGATCGGCAATCTGCTGCATGGCAAAGCTCTGGGGAAATTGCTCCATGATCTTCTCGTATTCGTACCAGAGCATCTGGTGATCCTGGGGTGTGATTTCGATATAGGAGTAGTACTGAACCAGCGGCAGAATTCGCTCAGACAGCAGTTTGCCGCAGATGGGTGAGTCGTCGTTCCAGTTGTCGCCGTCGGATGCCTGGGCGGCGTAGATGTTCCATTCCGCTGGCGAGTATCGGGCTTCGACAATCCGGTGCATCAGTTTAAGGGCGCTGGAGACAATGGTGCCCCCGGTTTCCCGGCTGTAGAAGAACTCTTCTTCGTCCACTTCCTTGGCGCTGGTGTGGTGGCGGATAAACACCACTTCGATTTTCTTGTAGTTCTTCTTCAGGAACAGATACAGCAGGATAAAGAAGCGTTTGGCGATGTCCTTGTGCATCTGGGTCATGGAACCGGATACATCCATCAGGCAGAACATCACCGCACTGGTGGCGGGTTTGGGCTGCTTCAGGTGTTGCCTGTAGCGCAGGTCGATCTCGTCAATGAAGGGAATGCGTTTGACGTTGGCTTTCAGCCGCGCAATTTCCTCTTCCAGCACCTTGATCTGGTCTTCATGGCTGAAGGCCGGATCGAGATCATTCGGCGCGCTTTTCAGCGCCTCGAGCTGTTTTTCCAGGTCCCGGATCTTTTTCTTGCGTGCGCCGCCCAGGCCCAGACGCCGCGCGTGGGCGCCCCGAAGGGAACGCACCACATCCAGCTTGGCGGGCACTCCCTGGGTGGTGAAGCCCGAGCGTACATAACTGAAGGCTTCGGTGTCCTTGAGTTTTTTCCGGGCCAGATTGGGCAGCTCCAGATCGTCGAACAGGAAGTCGAGAAACTCTTCCTGGGTAATCTGGAAGGCGAACTCATCCATGCCTTCTCCGTCCGGGCTGGCCTGGCCTTGCCCCTGGCCCTGGCCACCGCCGCTCTCGGGTTTGGGGATGGTGTCCCCGGCCACCCATTCCTGATTGCCGGGGTGCACCACCTCTCGCCGGCCACCGTGGCCATGGTGGAAGATAGGTTCGTCAATATCCCGGGTGGGAATGCTTACTTTCTCGCCCCGTTCGATATCGGTGATGGAGCGCTTCTGCACGGCATCCGACACCGCCTTCTTGATGTGGTGGCGGTAACGGCGCAGGAACCGTTCCCGGTTCACTGCGCTCTTGTTCTTGCCGTTCAGGCGCCGGTCAACAATGTGGGTCATACCCATGGTACTGCTCCCGCTGGCCGTTAATGGGATTTCCGGACGCGCAGGTACCACTCGGCAAGCAAGCGAACCTGTTTCTCGGTGTATCCACGGTCAACCATGCGTTCCACAAACTGTTTGTGCTTTTTCTGGTCTTCCTGGCTGGCCTTCGGATTGAAGGAAATCACCGGCAACAGGTCTTCGGTGTTCGAGAACATCTTCTTCTCAATCACGCTGCGCAGCTTCTCATAGCTGAGCCAGGACGGGTTCTTGCCACCGTTGTTGGCCCGGGCCCGCAGCACAAAGTTGACCACTTCGTTGCGGAAGTCCTTGGGGTTGGAAATGCCCGCCGGTTTCTCGATTTTCTCCAGCTCGTCGTTGATGGAGGAGCGGTCCAGAATCTCGCCGGTTTCCGGGTCCCGGAACTCCTGATCCTGAATCCAGAAGTCGGCATAGGTGACATAGCGGTCGAACAGGTTCTGGCCGTACTCGCTGTAGCTTTCCAGATACGCCGTCTGGATTTCCTTGCCGATAAACTGGACGTAGTGGGGCGCCAGGTATTCCTTGATGAAGCGCAGGTATTTTTCCTGCAACTCCGGCTGGAACTGTTCCTGTTCGATCTGCTTTTCCAGCACATAGAGCAGGTGAACTGGGTTGGCGGCAATCTCGGTGGTGTCGAAATTGAATACCTTTGACAGGATCTTGAAGGCAAAGCGGGTAGACAGGCCGTCCATGCCTTCCATCACCCCGGCCGCATCCCGGTACTCCTGGATGGACTTGGCCTTGGGGTCGGTGTCCTTGATGCTCTGGCCGTCGTATACCTTCATTTTGGAGAAGATGCTGGAGTTTTCCGGCTCCTTGATCCGGGACAACACCGAGAACTGGGCCAGCATATCAAGAGTGTCGGGTGCGCAGGGCGCTCCGGACAGTGAGCTGTGCTTCAGCAGCTTGCGATAGATTTCAATCTCTTCAGTGACCCGCACACAGTAGGGCACCTTGACGATGTACACCCGATCCAGGAAGGCTTCGTTGTGCTTGTTGTTGCGGAACGTCTGCCACTCGGATTCATTGGAGTGGGCCAGGATCACGCCGTCGAAGGGCACCGAGCCCATGCCCTCGGTGGTGTTGTAGTTGCCTTCCTGGGTGGCCGTCAGTAGCGGATGCAGCACCTTGATCGGTGCTTTGAACATTTCCACAAACTCCATCAGCCCCTGGTTGGCTTTGCACAGGCCGCCGCTGAAGCTGTAGGCATCCGGATCATCCTGGGAATAGTCTTCCAGCATGCGGATGTTGACCTTGCCCACCAGGGCCGAGATGTCCTGGTTGTTGTCGTCGCCCGGCTCGGTCTTGGATACACCGATCTGGTCCAGCACCGAGGGGTAACGTTTAACCACCCGGAACTGGCTGATGTCGCCGCCAAACTCATGCAGGCGCTTGACTGCCCAGGGTGACATGATGTTTTTCAGGTAGCGGCCGGGAATGCCGTATTCCTCTTCCAGAATCGGACCATCCTCGGCCGGGTCAAACAGGCCCAGCGGGCTTTCGTTCACCGGTGAACCCTTGATGGCGTAGAAGGGTACTTTCTGCATCAGGGCTTTGAGTTTCTCGGCCAGGGAGGATTTACCGCCGCCAACGGGGCCGAGCAGGTACAGGATCTGTTTCTTTTCTTCCAGACCCTGGGCGGCGTGGCGGAAGAAGGACACGATGTTTTCCACGGCTTCTTCCATGCCGTAAAACTCATCGAATTCCGGGTATCGCTTGATGACTTTGTTGGAGAAGATGCGTGACAGTCTAGAGTCACGGGAGGTATCGATGAGTTCGGGTTCGCCGATGGCGATCAGCATCCGCTCGGCTGCGGTGGCGTATGCTGTCGGGTCCTGTTTGCAGATCGCCAGGTATTCCTCAAGGGAATACTCTTCCTCCTGAGTCTGGGCATACCGGTCTTTGAAGTGCTGCAGAATGGTCATAGATGGCCCCTCGCTTTTCTCTTGTCTGTTATAGCGTCACGCAATGTCCCCGTTTTTGTTTCGCCGCCGTTCCGGGCGGTGTGTTTGGCGCTGAATTAAATGGGTTGGTTCTGGCAGGTATACGTTGTCCGGTGCGTTCCGGCCTGCTTGTTTTGAGCTTAGTTCACAGTTGCGGGGTTGGACAGGTGGGGGGCATGTTCGGTTCATTAAATTGTGGTATGGGGGATTTGCGGCGGCTTCCGGGTTTTGGGGGCTGACGTACACCGGGGCAGGATTTTTCAGGGCAAACTGCAACTCGCTGCGCTCAGACATACAGATTTGCCCTGAAAAATCCTGCCCCGGCATACGTCGATCGGGGCCCCGGTGGGGCCGCCTTCAGGGAGCTCCCCTGTTTGATGGGGACTAGTGAAAACCTATTTCTTTGTGAGGGTGAAGACGCTTTCTGCGGCGCCGTTTCTCAGGCCTCTTCTTTTGGCGAAGGGGTTGTCGTGGGCCATGTCACGTTTTAGTACGTGGTTGATTTCGTAGTCTTCGCCGTAGAGTTTGAAGACTTCTTCGTCGCTGACGTTGAAGGGAGGTCCTTTCATTTCGTTGCTGTCGTAGTCGAGGGTGATCAGCAGGATTCTGGTGCCGTCGGGGATGATGGCGGTGAGGTGGTCTACGTAGCCTTTGCGCATTTCCGGTGGCAGGGCGATGAGGGCGGCGCGGTCGTAGACCAGGCGGATGTGTTTGAGGTCTTCCGGGACGAGTTGGAAGAAGTCGCCGCACCAGAGTTGCAGGTCGTCGTGTGTGAAGGTGGTGAAGGGTTCGCCGGGGTGGACCATGGCTTTTTCGCGGGCTTCTTCAAAGAAGTCTTTGCAGGCGATGTCGCTGAGTTCCACGCCGATGACGGGGTGGCCGCGGTCGTGGAGCCACCACATGTCGTGGGCTTTGCCGCACAGGGGCACGAAGACGGCATCGGTGCCTTCGCCGGCCAGTTCGGGCCAGTGGTCGTGGAGGTATTGGTTGACGGTGCCTTCGTGGAAGCCGATTTGGCTCTTTTCCCAGCGTTCGTGCCAGAATTCGTGTTCCATGATTGTTCTCCCTGAATTTGCTCGTTTTACCCAGTCTACCTTAATCTGTGCCGTTCTTGAGTTGGGAGGAAAGTATGAAAGCAGTCTTTCTGGATAGCACTACCCTGGGCAGCGATGTGGACCTGGCGCCGATTGAGCAGGTGACCGGCGGTTTGACCTGTTTTGAGCGGACGTCGCCGGAGCAGGTAGCCGAGCGGATTCAGGGTTTTGATACAGTGCTGGTGAACAAGGTGGTGTTGGGCCGGGAGCATTTTGAGGCTTGCCCGGAGCTTAAGACCATTGCGGTGGTGGCTACGGGCCTGAACAACATTGACCTGGTGGCAGCAAAGGAACATGGCATCCGGGTGATGAATGTGACGAACTACGGCCGCTCCACCGTGGCCCAGCACACCATGGCGCTGATCCTTGCGCTGGCCACGCGGCTGCTGGATTACAACCGGGATGCCCGCAATGGCACCTGGGCTAAGAGCGATCTGTTCTGCCTGATGGATCACCCGATCATGGAGCTGGAAGGCAAGACTCTGGGGATTGTTGGTTATGGCGACCTTGGGCAGGGGGTGGCCGAACGGGCGAAGGCCTTTGGCATGAACGTTGTGCTGGGCTGCCGGCCGGGGCAGGCACCGGGGGAGGTGGATGGTTATCCGCGCATTGCGCTGGATGAGCTGCTGGCGCAGGCGGATGTGTTGTCGCTGCACTGCCTGCTGACGGATGAAACCCGGAACATGATTGGTGAGCGGGAATTGCGCCTGATGAAGCCGACGGCCTTGCTGGTCAATACCAGCCGTGGCGGCCTGGTAAACGAGGAGGCGCTGGCGGACGCGTTAAGAAGCGGCGAGATTGCCGGTGCCGGCTTTGATGTGCTGACCGAAGAGCCGCCCCGCAATGGTAACCCGCTGCTGGCGGAGGATATTCCCAACCTGGTTGTGACGCCCCACTCCGCCTGGGCCAGCCGTGAGGCCCGTCAGCGGATTGTGGGGATTACTGCAAGGAACCTGGCGTCGGTTCAGAACTGATAGCCGACGCTGAGGGATGCGCCCACCTGGCTCATGCTCAGCTCGATGTGCTGGCCGGGGCCCATGGGGTTTTCGCCACGGACGGTTTTGCGCGGTGAATAGAAGGCCATGCCCGAGACTTCCAGGGCTTCGCTGAACCGGTGGGTGAAGCCGCCGGTGAAGTGCCATTCCTGGACGCCCGGCGCCAGGATGTTGAACAGCACTTCTTCGTCCGGAATAGGCTGCTCGCCGTAACTGACACCGGCACGCCAGGTTTGTTCGTTGCTTTGCTGCCACTGCCAGCCGAGTTTGACGATGGTCATGTCGTCCCAGCCGAAGCCCGCACCCTGGTCATCACCCAGACCAGCCTGCATCAGGTTCGGCATCATCGGATTACCGATGCTGTTAATCTCGCTGTAGCGGATGTGCTGAACATCCAGCAGCAGCCAGTGGTTTTCAAGTCCGGACCAGGCGATGCCGGCGTTGAACATCTGGGGAATGTCGAAGCCGCCCTGTTCGGCAAACAGGCCTTCGTATTGGTTGAGCTCTTCCATTTCCAGGATGGTGCGCCAGCTCAGGCCGGCCCGGAGGGTATCCGTGAGTTCACCCTGCCAGCCGATCTGCAAGCCGTAGCCCCAGGCTTCGTCGGTGCCGTTGTTGGTCAGGGCATTCGGGTTTGAGGAGAAACCTGCAAACGAACCAAGGCCCTCGGCTTCAAAGCGCTGGTAGGCAATCAGGGGGGAAATGCCCAGTGCCTGGCCGTCGGTGAATTCCCAGGACCAGGTAGGTGCAATAAATAACTGCTCCAGGTTGACGCCGGTTTTTCCCGCACCAAAGGTGCCGCCATTCTCGCCGCTGTACTCTGTGTTCATACCACCGTTGGCAAAGACCGACAGGCCAAGGCTGTGGCCGTTGCCCAGGGCCCGGTTATAACCGAAATGAGGAATCAGGAACGCGTCGTTTTCGCTTTGTACGGTTCCGGGGGCAAGATAGAAAGTGTCATCAGGTGGCGGCATAACACCACCTTCCACGCTATAACGCCGGCGCGGAGAAAACACCTCCAGCCCGCCGTCCACGCGACTGCCCACAAACGCCATGCCCGCCGGGTTAGTGGCTGCGGCAATGCTGTCCTGGGCCAGCGCGGTTCCTGCGCCTGCCATTCCGGCGTTCTTGGTACCGTAGCCGTGGCTGAAGTAGCCGTTGGTGGCCAGTGCGGCAGACGGTGCTGCGGCAATAAGGGCGGTGGTGGCAAGAATCCGGGACAAGCGCATTGATCAAACCCTGTGGTTATAAATGAATCAGTTCTTTAGGAGCGCCTTTTTACGTTAATCCGGTTATAAGTGGAAGTGACAAAACTTGATATGGTTATATTGTTTTTTCAGGCCAGCGGCAGTGCCGCCGTTGCACTATTGCTGAGAGAATCGGCTTGTTTACTGCCCCTTGGCTGATAAGCTGTAGAAAAGACTGACAAACAGGAACTTGCGTGGCTTCTATTCAACTGAAAGACCGGCTGCAGGCCGCCGAAGACTGGATTCTTGCCAACCCCAATCCGCCCCAGAAGTGGCCCTGGACCTGGCTGTACAAAACCGGGCGTTCGCTGTACGCGCTGATCCGGGATGTACTCAGTGGCCAGCTCACCCTGCACGCCATGAGCCTGGTGTATACCACGCTGCTGAGTATTGTGCCTTTGCTGGCCCTGAGCTTTTCCGTGCTCAAGGCGCTGGGGGTGCACCAGAAGATGGAGCCCTTCCTTTACCAGTTCTTCCAGCCCATGGGCCCTCAGGGGATCGAGATGGCGGAACGGATCCTGGGCTTTGTGGATAACATAAAGGTGGGAGTTCTGGGTTCCGTGGGCCTCGGCTTGCTGGTGTACACGGTGATCTCGCTGGTGCAGAAGGTGGAGCGCTCCTTCAACATGATCTGGCGGGTGCCGGAAATGCGATCCATGGCCCAGCGCTTCAGCAACTACCTGAGCGTGATCATGGTGGGCCCCTTGCTGATGGTGTCGGCCATTGGCGCTACCGCCACGGTGTTTTCGTCCGACATGATGCAGACGCTGATGGCGGTTGAGCCATTCGGTTCGCTGATTGTGGCTGTCAGCCGCTTTACCCCGTTCTTCCTGGTGGTTGCCGCATTTACCTTTGTTTATATCTTCATCCCCAACACCCGGGTGAAATTCCGCTACGCCTTCCTGGCGGGCCTGATTGCCGGTGTGTCCTGGCAGGCGGCGGGTATGATCTTTGCGTCCTTTGTGGCGGGCTCTGCCAAGTATGCCGCCATCTACTCCGGCTTTGCGGTGGGGATTATCCTGCTGATCTGGATTTACCTGAACTGGATGATTCTGCTGCTCGGTGCCAGTTTGTCGTACTACATGCAGAACCCGGGCTCGGTGGCCAAGCGCCGTGAAGTGCAGCTGGCACCGGAGCTGCAAGAGCGGGTGGCCCTGGCCTTGATGTGGATGGTCGCCAGGCCGTTCAGCCGGGGTGAGCCGGCGCCACAGCAGGAATCACTGGAGTACCAGATGCATGTGCCGGGGGAAATTACCCGGAATATCAGTGACAAGCTGATTCGCGCCGGCCTGCTGAGCCTGGCCGGGCGCAACGGTGATCAGCTGGTGCCCGGGCGGGCGCTGGACCTGATCACTGTGGGTAACGTGCTGCAGGCGGTGCGCCGGGATGAAGACCGGGTTGTGGAGCGCTTGCCGGTGCAGTCGATGCCGGAGCGGTTGCTGGAGCTCTCGTCCGGCCGTGAAGATGTCAGTTTTTCGGAGCTGCTCAGATAAGCGCTTCGCCGAATACGAACACCAGCTGGCACACGCCGGCGGCAAAGCCAAGGAAGGCACCTACCAGGATGAGCTTGATCTCGTCCTCCTGGAAACAGGGCCGCAGCAGGTCCTGAAACTCTTCTGACGACAGCGCAATCATGCGCTCTACCATGATCGACTCCACGGCCCGGGCCCGGTCTTTCTCGAACACCGGGTTGTTGAAGGAGGTCTGGGAGATTTCGATAGCCTTTTCGCCCACCTGGTTCTTCAGGGTGGCAAAGCCGGTCGGGCCGAACGCCATCTGGGTGAGGGCCTTGCCCATACCGGCAGTTTCGTCCACCAGCGGCTTGATGTGCTTCTTCACCATATTACGGGCGCGGTCGCCTTTCGGGCCTTCCATGATGGCGTTGATGATGTTGCCAACGGTGAGGATTTCGTGGGTCACGATATGGCAGAACGACTCGGCCACTTCCGGCTGGCGCTTCAGGAACAGACCCTGGATTTTCAGGGGCCCGACCTTGTGTTCCCTCAGGGGCCGGAAGATGACGTTCAGGGCGATCCAGTTGGTGGCCCAGCCCACCAGCAGGCCGAACAGTGGCAGCACCCAGATAGCGGGATAGAGGTACCAGACCGCCATTTGTATAAGGCCGAACAGAAAGCCGAAGTACATGCCGGAGTTGATGATAAAGCGGAATTCTACGTCGCCACACTCCAGGAAAATGCGGTTGAGCAGCTGTTTGTCGCTGGCGAGCCGTTCGATGACCATGCCTTTGATGTCGAGCAGGTCTTCGATGTTGTCGGATACGTCTTCTACCAGGTTGTCGACCAGTTGCGGGGTGGATTTGCGCACCCGGTCGTAGACCATTTTGCGGGCGGAGGCGGGCAGGTTTTCCCAGAAGGTGGGGTACTCTTTGAGCATGAGTTCGTCGACATATTCTTCCACTCTGGGGTCGACGGTGTAGATGATGTGGGCGGCCAGTACCTTCGGGTCAATCTGTTCGAAGATTTCCTGTACGGTGCCGATTTTGGAGATGGTGGCATCTACGCTGATGGCGGCCATTTTCCGGGCCTTGGAGGGGATGATGCCTTGCCAGCCGAGCAGGGGTGGTTTGCCGATGAACTCCAGGGGGTAGAAGGTCATTTTGATGGCGAGCCAGTTGGTGCTCCAGCCGATGAGGGCTGCGATCACTGGGATGCTTAGGTATTGCCAGAATTCCGGGTTGGTAAGTAAGTCTGTCATCCTGCGCTCGCTGGTTGTTCTGGTTATGGTGCATCAAGCTGTTATTCGTTGACCGGGATAATGTTGACCCTCGCTGATTCTGTCAATGACTGAACCGCCACAGGGTTATGTCCTCAGACGCCATAGATTGTTCAGCTGCCAATATCTCCCCACAACCACTGGCACAGTGCCATGGCCGCCACCGGCGCTGTTTCGGTGCGCAGAACTCGGGGGCCGAGGGCGACGGGGAGGAAGCCGTTTTGTTCTGCCAGGGCAATTTCGTCGGCGCTCAGGCCGCCTTCGGGGCCGATCATCAGGGCGACGCTGGCGGGTTTCTCGAGTGTGTTGAGGGATTGTTCGGTGCGGTGGTGCAGCACCAGGCGCAGGTCGCAGGTTTGGCTGTATTGCAGCCATTCCGCTACGGTCATCACCGGCAGGATGTTCGGGACTTTTGCGCGGCCGCATTGTTCGGCGGCGCTGATGGCGACTTGTTGCCAGTGGCGCAGGCGTTTTTCTTCCCGGTCGCCTTTGAGTTTTACGTCGGAGCGTTCGGTGGTGAGGGGGGCGATGGTGGTTACGCCCATTTCCACGGCTTTCTGCACCGCGTAGTCCATGCGGTCGCCCTTGGACAGGGTCTGGCCCAGGACGATGGTCAGGGGCGATTCGGTGGCGTTGGCCTCGGTGCTTTCGATGGTGACGGTGACGTTCTTTTTGCCGGCTTCGGTGATGGTGGCGGTGTAGTCGTTACCGTCGCCGTTGAACAAACGGAGCTGCTGGCCGGGCTGCATGCGCAGTACCCGGCCTACGTGGTTGGCGGCGTTGTCGTCGAGTTCACACGGGCTGCCGGTGTGCAGGGGGCTGTCGGTGTAGATTCTGGGAATGCGCATGGTCAGCCCTTAACTGCGATTTCGATGCCTTCGGTGGCCACCTGGGCCAGGTGTCGGATCTGGTCTTCGGTGATCACGTAAGGCGGCATGAAGTACACCACGTTGCCCAGCGGGCGCAGCAGGGACTGGCGGGTGAGGGCATGCTGGTACACCTTGATGCCACGGCGTTCCTGCCAGGGGAACGGGGTTTTGCTGGCTTTGTCTTTGACCATTTCGATGGCCAGGGTCATGCCGTGCTGGCGGATGTCACCCACGTTGGGGTGGTCGGCCAGGTGGGCGACGGATTCGGCCATGCAGCGGGACAGCTGGCGGTTGTTTTCGATGACGTTTTCGTCCCGGAAGATGTCCAGGGTGGCCAGGGCGACGGCGCAGCCGATAGGGTTGCCGGTGTAGCTGTGGCTGTGCAGGAACGCACGCAGGGTTTCGTAGTCGTCGTAGAAGGCGTTGTAGACGGTGTCGGTGGTGAGCACTACGGACAACGGCAGGTAACCGGCGGTCAGACCCTTGGACAGGCACATGAAATCCGGGGTGATGCCGGACTGTTCGCAGGCGAACAGGGTGCCGGTGCGACCAAAGCCCACGGCGATTTCGTCGGCAATCAGGTGTACGCCATAGCGGTCGCAGGCTTCGCGCAGTTTGGTGTGGTAAACCGGGTGGTGCATGCGCATGCCGCCGGCGCACTGGATCAGGGGCTCCACTACCACGGCACAGATTTCGTGGTGCCGTTCGGCCAGCAGCTTGTCCATGGCCTCGAACTGGCGCAGGGCGTAGTCTTCATCGGTTTCTCCCGGCTCTTTGTTGTAGGCATCCGGCGAGGGCGCCGTCAGTACTTCCATCAGCAGCGGCTGGTAGGTGTCTTTGTAAAGGGCAACATCACCCAGCGCCAGCGCGCCCAGGGTTTCTCCGTGGTAGCTGTTGCTGAGGTTAACGAAGTTCTTCTTGCCCGGATGGCCCTGGTTTTTCCAGTAGTGATAGCTCATCTTCAGGGCCGCTTCGATGGCAGACGAGCCGTTGTCTGCGTAGAAGCATTTGTTCAGCCCCTCCGGCGTAACCTCAATCAACCGCTCGGACAAGTTCACTACCGGTTCGTGGCTGAAGCCCGCCAGGATGACATGCTCCAGCTGGCCGATCTGTTCCTGGATAGCGGAGTTGATGCGCGGGTTGGCGTGGCCGAACAGGTTTACCCACCAGGAGCTGACCGCATCGATGTAGCGATTGCTCTCGAAATCTTCCAGCCATACGCCTTCGCCCCGCTTGATGGGAATCAGCGGCAGGGTTTCGTGGTCTTTCATCTGGGTACAGGGGTGCCACACGGATTTAAGGTCCCGTGCGACCAGGTCGGCATTGCGCATGGTTGTCTCCTGTCAGGCTGCGGAGGCGGTGAATAAATATCCGGATGCGACATGATACTTGGCTGTCAGCAGCCTTAACAGCTCCTTACTGTGAACCAGTCGGATGACCGGCTTGCCATAGCCCGGCGCCAGACCGGCCAATGTTGGTGCACCAGCCTGCGGCAACAATGGAATAAAAATAACAGGAGTCGAATATGGAGCTGAATCTGAAACACCCCTATGAGGCTGGTGTGGATCATGTGCTCGAGCGTTTTTTCAGCGAAAGCCACATTATCGAAAAGAACGAGAAAATCGGGTCCCGCAATGTACAGCTGGCCGAGCTGCGCAAAGACGATGTGTCCGGCAAGTTGGTGATCGAGCGTGAAATGATGGCTTCTGCGCCCGTGCCGGGAGTGCTCTCAGGCTTTCACCGGGAGTGGAATCGCGTGCGGCAGGAGGAACACTGGTTCCGTAAAGACGACGATGAGTGGCACTGCGAGTTTCGGGTGAAAATCGACGGTGTGCCGGCGAAGATCAAGGGCGAAATGCGGCTTCAGGGTAACGGTAACCGCTGCATCAATTATGTGAATCTGTCGGTTCGTTGCGATGTGCCGTTGTTGGGCAAGAAAGTGGCGAGATTTCTGGCGGATGACTCCCACACCAAGATTGAACGGGAGTATGAAGTCATCCGCCAGCTGCTTTGACCCGCCGGTTCAGTGCGCCAGCACCCGGGACAGGAACGCCTGGGTGCGCTCGTTCTGAGGGTTGTCGAACACATCTTCAGGCCGGCCTTCTTCAACAATCTGGCCTTCATGGATGTAGATCACCCGGTCTGCCACTTCCCGGGCGAAGCCCATTTCGTGGGTGACGACCATCATGGTCATACCCTCTTTGGCCAGCTCCCGCATCACGTCCAGTACTTCACCGATCATTTCCGGATCCAGTGCCGAGGTGGGTTCATCGAACAGCATCAGCCGGGGTTCCATGGCCAGGGCCCGGGCAATGGCGACCCGCTGCTGCTGGCCGCCGGATAGCTGGTTGGGGTATTTGTCGGCCTGGCTGCCAATGCCTACACGTTCCAACAGTCGCTCGGCGGTAGCGTTGGCGACTACCTGGGAGGTGTTTTTTACCTTCATGGGCGCCAGCATGATGTTCTTTCTTACCGTCAGGTGCGGGAACAGGTTGAACTGCTGGAACACCATGCCGACTTCCTTGCGGATTTCGGCAAGGGCCTGCTGGTTGCCGCCTTTCGGCGCCAGTTTCTGGCCATCCACTTCCAGTGTGCCGGATTCAAATTCTTCCAGGCCGTTAACGCAGCGGATCAGGGTAGATTTGCCGGAGCCACTGGCCCCGATGATCACCACGACTTCGCCCTGTTCTACGGTCAGGTCTATATCTTTCAGGACATGCAGTTTGCCGAAGTACTTGTTCATGCCCTTCATCTTTACGATCTGAGTCATTACCCGGGCTCCTTCAGACAGACGCAACGCCGCGGCGTTCAAGCAGCCGCAGAATCAGGGACAGGGACAAGGTTATGGCCAGGTACATAATGGCCACTACGAAGTAAACCTCGAAGGCGGTAAAGGTGTTGGCGATATACACCTGGCCCTGGCGGACCAGTTCGCCCACGCCGATCACCGAGAACAGCGAGGTGTCCTTGATGCTTACGATAGCCTGGTTGCCAAGCGGCGGGATCATACGCCGGAAGGCCTGGGGCCAGATAATCGACCAGAAGGTCTGGGTGCGGGACAGCCCCAGTGACAGGCCGGCTTCGCTCTGGCCTTTGTCGATAGACTGCACGCCACCGCGCACCACTTCGGATATATAGGCGCCGGAGTTCAGGGCGATCGCGGCAATACCGGCTGTCAGCGGGTCGATGGGGCCGCCGACCAGGTCCGGCAGGCCGTAGAAGATAAACAGCACCTGCACCAGGATGGGGGTGCCGCGAAAAATTTCGATATAGGCGGTTGCCGGCCAGCGCAGGAACCATTTTTTGTTGATGCTGAGCAGGCCAAAAACGATGCCGAGTACAAAACCGATGGCCAGGCCACCGAAGGAAATCATCAGGGTGTAGGGAATGCCCTTGGCCAGGTAGGGAATGGAATCAATGGCCGCTTGCCAGTCAAACTGAAACTGGAATTCCACGGTGTGTTTCTCCGTTGGGTTGGGAGGAGGCGCCCGGGGCATTGTGTGCCCCGGGCGGGTCAAGTGGAGGTTTACTTGTCTTCAGGCATCGGGCCGAACCATTTTTCGTAAATGGTTTTGTAGGTGCCGTCTTCCTTGATTTCTGCCAGGGCCTCGTTCACCGGGCCAACCCATTCGCTACCTTTTTTCAGGGCGATACCGTACTGCTGGCCTTCATACAGCGGGCCTACGGTTTTCACCTTGCCTGCGCCGCGGGTGCTGGCGAAGTAGCCTACGTTCGGGGCGTCGTAGAAAACCGCATCTACCGCGCCGGACATCAGCGCCATATACATGTCGGAGCTGCCGGGGTAGGGGGTTACGCCGTCGTTATCGTCCAGGTTCTTGGTGAGGAAGTCGTAGCTGGTGCTACCAATCTTGGTGCCGACTTTCTTGCCTTCCAGGTCAGACATTTCCTGGGTGCCATCGTCTTCGCGAACCAGGATACGCAGGCCGGAATCGTAGTAAGGGTCGGAGAAATCGACGATTTGCTTACGCTCATCGGTAATGGTGATGCCGGCAATGGCAATGTCGACGTTACCGGTTTGCAGGGCCGGGATGATGCCGTTGAAATCCATGGTGTTCAGGTCGTAATCAAAGCCCGCACGCTCGGCGACTTCGGCGATGATTTCCATGTCGAAACCGATCATTTCGCCGGTTTCCTGATCCATCATTTCAAACGGGACGAAGCTGGGGTCGGTGACTACGCGCAGGGTCTCTGCGCTTACCGACGTGGCGGCGACAGACAGTGCCAGGCCAGCGCCCAGGGTTTTCAGCCATGTTGTACTCATGCTTGCTCCTTTCTCTTATTGTGGTTCCGTCTGCCCGGTAAGGCAGGCTGCGCTATGACCGGTTTGTTCGGTATTGCACAGGGAACATTGATGGGGATGCATCAGATACAGGTTAGCCCATCTTGAAAGGATTTGCAGGAAATCAGGTGGTTAGAAAACGAAAGAGGGGCCGAAGCCCCTCTTTGTACTGCTTTGAAGAATGCCTTAGAAAGCAATCTTTTCGCGGTCGCTGATGCCCAGGTTCTTCCAGATGGAAATGCTGGGTTCGGCCTGGTTCAGGGTGTAGAAGTGCAACCCCGGAGCCCCGGCTTTCAGAAGCTTTTCGCACATTTCGGTGACCACTTCTTCACCAAACTTGCGGATGCTGTCGGTGTCGTCGCCGTAGGCTTCCAGCTGCTTGCGGATCCAGCGAGGGATTTCCGCGCCGCACATATCCGAGAAACGCACCAGGCTGGAGAAGTTGATGATGGGCATGATGCCCGGCACCACCGGAATGGTGACGCCCATCTTCTCCAGGCGGTCGATGAAGTAGAAGTAGCTGTCGGCATTGAAGAAGTACTGGGTGATGGCGCTGTTGGCACCGGCCTGTACTTTTCGTGCGAAGTTCTTCAGGTCTTCCTCGGCATTGCGGGCCTGGGGGTGAAATTCCGGGTAGGCGGCCACTTCCAGGTTGAAGTGATCCCCACTGTGCTCCCGGATAAATTCCACCAGCTCGTTGGCGTAACGCAGCTCACCGGAGGCACCCATGCCCGAGGGCAGGTCGCCGCGCAGGGCGACGATCCGGTTGATGCCGTTCTCTTTATACACATCCAGCAGCTCGCCGATCTCTGCGCGGGTTCCCCCCACGCAGGACAGGTGCGGTGCTGTGGAAATACCCTGCCTGTGCAGGTTCAGCACCGTTTCGATCGTGCGATCGCGAGTGGAACCGCCGGCCCCGAAGGTGACCGAGAAAAAGTCCGGGTTCACCTCAGCCAGCTGGTTGCGTACCGCCTGCAGCTTCTCCTTGCCCTGATCGGTCTTGGGCGGGAAAAACTCAAAGCTGAAGCGGCGTTTGAATTGCTTCTGGGATTCCATGATCGTTTCCGCTTAGTACCTGTAGCTTTCCGGCTTGTACGGGCCTTCGACCGGTACGCCGATGTATTTCGCCTGCTCCGGCGTCATCTTGGTGATCACGCCACCAAAGCCTTCCACCATGGCGCGGGCCACTTCTTCGTCCAGTTGCTTGGGCAGTACCTGAACGTAAACACCCTTGGCCTTGGATTCCTCCGGCAGGTCGGCAAACTTGCGCTCGAACAGGTACATCTGCGCCAGCACCTGGTTGGCGAAAGAGCCGTCCATGATGCGGGACGGGTGGCCGGTGGCGTTGCCCAGGTTCACCAGGCGACCTTCCGACAGCAGGATCAGGTGGTCGTTGCTGGCCTTATCGCGGTAGATCACGTGCACCTGCGGTTTGACCTCGTCCCACTCCCAGTTCTTGCGCATGTAGGCGGTGTCGATTTCATTGTCGAAGTGGCCGATGTTGCACACCACAGCGCCGCTCTTCAGGGCTTTCAGCATGTTCGCGTCACACACGTTGACGTTACCAGTGGTGGTTACCAGCAGGTCAGTGGTGCCCAGCAGGTCGGTGTTGATGCCTTGCTCGGTACCGGTGTTGATGCCATCGATGTATGGAGACACCACTTCAAAACCGTCCATGCAAGCCTGCATGGCGCAGATCGGGTCGGCTTCGGTGACTTTGACGATCATGCCTTCCTGGCGCAGGGACAGGGCAGAACCCTTGCCCACGTCGCCGTAACCAATCACCAGCGCTTTCTTGCCGGACAGCAGGTGGTCAGTGGCGCGCTTGATGGCATCGTTCAGGCTGTGACGACAACCGTACTTGTTGTCGTTCTTGGACTTGGTGACCGAGTCGTTGACGTTGATGGCCGGGATCTTCAGAGTGCCGTCGCGCAGCATTTCCTGCAGACGGTGCACGCCGGTGGTGGTCTCTTCGGTCACGCCGTGGCACTTGGCGATTACCTGTGGGTATTCCTTATGCAGCAGCTCGGTCAGGTCGCCGCCGTCGTCCAGGATCATGTTCGGCTCCCAGCCGTCTACGTCTGCGCCCACGGTTTTGTGCAGGCACCATTCGTATTCTTCGTCGGTCTCACCTTTCCACGCGAATACGGGAATGCCCTGAGCTGCGATGGCAGCGGCGGCCTGGTCCTGGGTGGAGAAGATGTTGCACGATGACCAGCGCACGTTGGCGCCCAGCTCGACCAGTGTTTCGATCAACACCGCGGTCTGGATGGTCATGTGGATGCAGCCCATGATGTTGGCGCCTTTCAGCGGCTGCTCGGCTTTGTACTTCTCACGCAGTTTCATCAGCGCGGGCATCTCGCCTTCGGCGATCTTGATTTCCTTGCGGCCCCAGTCGGCGAGTTCGATATCGCGGACTTTGTAATCTTCGAAGTTGTTCGGAGTGCTCATGTGGTGCTCCTGTCATGTTTGAAATGGTTAGCCACGGAATCCACGGAAAAACACGGAAGGAAAAGATTTTTTTTGCCACTAAATCCACTAAAGGACACGAAAGTAAAAACAACTGCTTTTTTAGTGATCAGTCTTTTTTTCGTGTTCTTTCGTGGATTTCGTGGCAAATCATTTCTTCTTTATCTTTTTTCCGTGTCCTTCCGTGGATTCCGTGGCCAAAAAGTCTTTTAGATGCCCGCAGCGTCTTTCAGAGCTGCCGCCCGGTCAGTCTTCTCCCACGGGAACGCGGTGAAGGTCTTGCCGCCAACGGTCATCTCGTACGGATCACGGCCGAAGTGGCCGTAGGCTGCGGTGGCCCGGTACATCGGGTGCAGCAGGTCCAGCATGTTGGTGATCGCATATGGGCGCAGGTCGAAGTGCGCGCGTACCAGGTCGATGATCTTGTCGTCGCTGATCTTGCCGGTGCCGAAGGTGTTCAGGGAAATGGAGGTCGGCTGGGCCACACCGATGGCGTAGGACACCTGGATCTCGCACTTCTCCGCCAGGCCTGCGGCTACGATGTTCTTGGCCACGTAACGGCCAGCGTAGGCGGCGGAACGGTCAACCTTCGAGGGGTCTTTGCCGGAGAACGCGCCGCCACCGTGACGGGCCATGCCGCCGTAGGTGTCTACGATGATCTTACGGCCGGTCAGGCCACAGTCGCCCACCGGGCCGCCAATCACGAACTTGCCGGTTGGGTTGATGTGGAACTGGGTGTCTTTGTGCAGCAGTTCCGCCGGCAGCGTGTGTTTGACGATCAGCTCCATCACCGCTTCTTTCAGGTCTTCCTGGGTCACGTCCGGGTCGTGCTGGGTAGACAGAACCACTGCGTCGATGCCCACGACCTTGCCGTTTTCGTAGCGGCAGGTTACCTGGCTCTTGGCGTCCGGGCGCAGCCACGGCAGCAGGCTGCTCTTGCGGGCTTCGGCCTGGCGCTGTACCAGACGGTGGGAGAAGGTGATCGGCGCCGGCATCAGTACGTCGGTTTCGTTGCTGGCGTAGCCGAACATCAGGCCCTGGTCGCCCGCGCCCTGGTCTTCCGGCTTCTGGCGGTCAACGCCCTGGGCGATATCCACGGACTGCTTGCCGATGATGTTGATTACGCCACAGGTGTCGCCGTCGTAGCCCACATCCGAGGAGGTGTAGCCGATGTCTTTGATCACGCCACGCACCAGATCTTCCAGGTCGACCCAGGCACTGGTGGTGATTTCACCGCCAACGATGGCCACACCGGTTTTCACCATGGTTTCGCATGCTACGCGAGCGTGCGGGTCGTCGGTCAGGATGGCGTCCAGCACCGCGTCGGAGATCTGGTCGGCCAGTTTGTCCGGATGGCCTTCAGAGACCGACTCGGAGGTGAAGATGTTGTAGTCAGACATAGTGGTGCTCCTCTGTGAGCGTTTTCAAAATCGGTGTACGTAATTCTACGTACGTCAATATCAAAGTTTTTTGATGTTCCAGTGTCTGCGCGGGCTTCAGGCCGTTCCAGACGTTTTCCAGAATTCCCTTACCTGCACCTGGAAGCCGTTACGCAGGCCGATAAACAGTTGCTCGCCCGCAGTCAGGCCGGCATCGGCCGCCCAGGCGGTGAGTTCTTCCGGCTCGAAGCCCAGCCACAGGTCGCCGCAGTTCTCCTTGGCCCAGTCCTGGTCGTGGCTGCACAGGTCGCTGACGATAAAACAGCCACCGCTGTTCATCAGGGCTGCGGCGTCCAGGAAGATGTCCGCCGGGCTGGGTACGTGGTGCAGCACCATGTTGGCGACAATCAGGTCAAAGGCATCGCCCCGGGCCAGTACCGTATCGGTGACACCTTCAATAAGGTCGACGTTGTTCAGCCGTTCCTCAATGCAGGTGCGGGTGGCCTTGGCGAGCATGTCCTTGCTGTTATCCAGCCCCACCACATGATCGAACAGTTGTGACAGCACCGGCAGGAAGCCGCCTTCACCGGGGCCGATTTCCAGCACGCTGCGCCAGTCCTGCCGTGCTGCCCGCTTGCGGATCAGCTCGGCGGTGGGCTCCGCATACAGGTCAAAGGCGGCGATCAGTTCCTGCTGCTCCCGGAACTGCTCCGAATGCCGGGAGAAGAAGGCCTGGGACTGTTCCGCCCGCTGCTCGCGGATGGCCTCGATTTTGTCTTCCAGCTGCGGAGGCAAGGGTACCCGGTCTACGGTCTCGAAAATCTGCCGGATGGCCTGGTCTGCCAGCTTGTCGCTGTCCAGGTTCAGGGGGCGGCGGTAGAAAATGGCATTGCCTTCCCGCTGGGGCTCCAGCAACCCGGCTTTGTGCATCACCTTCAGGTGGTGGCTCATGCCGGACTGGCGCATATCAAACATCTGGCTCAGCTCCAGCACACCGAAGGTGTCGCGGCGCAGCACCCGCAGGATCTCCAGGCGCAAGGGATCGCCGCTCGCCTTGAAGATCGGTACCAGGGTGTCCACCGAGGACAATTCGTTCGCATGTGCATTGAGTGAGGTCATGGTTCGCAAGTGTAGGGGGGTTCGATTGATCGATCAATAGCCATATCAAAATTTTTTGATATAGATTTATAGCGTTTGTGAAATCAGTCGCTTTGGTGATTTTGTACCGGCGCCATCGGAAAACCACTACATATGGATTTGCCCCGGCACACAGTAATCGGCGAAAATACGCGCCTTATTTTTGAGCAGTTTTTGCAGCTTGAAGTCTTTTCCTGAAAAACACTGGAGAATTGTCAATGCCGTCCCGTAAAGATCTCGCCAACGCCATTCGCGCGCTGAGCATGGATGCGGTTCAGAAAGCCAAGTCCGGCCACCCGGGTGCGCCCATGGGTATGGCGGATATCGCCGAGGTACTGTGGAACGATTACCTGAGCCACAACCCGGCCAACCCGCAATGGGCCAACCGTGACCGTTTTGTACTGTCTAACGGCCATGGCTCCATGCTGCAGTACTCCCTGCTGCACCTGAGCGGGTACGACGTTAGCATTGACGACATCAAGAACTTCCGGCAGCTGCACTCCAAGACTCCGGGGCACCCGGAATACGGTTACACACCGGGTATTGAAACCACTACCGGCCCGCTGGGGCAGGGCATTGCCAACGCCGTTGGTTTCGCGCTGGCCGAGAAATCCCTGGCGGCGCAGTTCAACCGCCCGGGCCACGACATTGTGGACCACTACACCTATGCGTTCCTGGGCGACGGCTGCCTGATGGAAGGCATCTCCCACGAAGTGGCGTCCCTGGCCGGTACCCTGGGCCTTGGCAAGCTGGTGTTCTTCTATGACGACAACGGCATTTCCATCGACGGCGAAGTGGAAGGCTGGTTTACCGACAATACTCCGCAGCGTTTTGAGTCCTACGGCTGGCAGGTAATTCCGGACGTTGACGGCCACGATGCCGACGCCATCCGCGCGGCTGTTGAACAGGCCCGGGCCAACACCGAGCAGCCGACACTGATCTGCTGCAAGACCATCATCGGCTTTGGTTCCCCCAACAAGCAGGGTAAGGAAGATTGCCACGGTGCCCCGCTGGGTGACGATGAAATCGCCCTGACTCGCGAAGCCCTGGGCTGGCAGCATGGCCCGTTCGAGGTTCCGTCTGACATCTACGCCGCCTGGGACGCCAGGGAAAAAGGCGCCGCCGCCGAGAAAGCGTGGGAAGAGAAATTCGCCGCCTACGAAAAGGCCGAGCCGGAACTGGCGGCCGAGTTCAAACGCCGCATGGCGGGTGAGCTGCCGGCAGACTTCTCCGAAAAGGCCCAGGCCTACATCCAGGAGTGCCAGGACAAGGGCGACACCATCGCCTCCCGTAAGGCATCCCAGAACACCCTGAATGCCTACGGCCCGCTGCTGCCGGAACTGATGGGTGGCTCTGCCGACCTGGCCGGTTCCAACCTGACCATCTGGTCTGGCTGTAAAGGTGTGAGCAAGGAAGACGCTTCCGGTAACTACATTTATTACGGCGTTCGTGAGTTCGGTATGGCTGCGATCATGAACGGCATCGCCCTGCACGGCGGCTTTGTTCCTTACGGCGCAACCTTCCTGATCTTCATGGAATACTGCCGTAACGCAGTGCGCATGGCCGCACTGATGAAGCAGCGTTCCATCTATGTGTTCACCCACGACTCCATCGGCCTGGGCGAAGACGGCCCCACCCACCAGCCCATCGAGCAGATGGCCAGCCTGCGCACCACGCCCAACATGAGCATGTGGCGCCCGGCCGATGCCGTGGAATCTGCGGTAGCCTGGAAAGCCGCCCTGGAGCGCAACGACGGCCCAACCGCCATGGTGTTCTCCCGTCAGAACCTGCCGCATCAGCAGCGTGATGCAGAACAACTGGCCAACGTCGCCAGGGGTGGCTACGTGCTGTCTGACAGCGAAGGCACCCCGGAACTGATCCTGATCGCCACCGGCTCTGAAGTGGGCCTGGCCCAGGACACTGCCGCCAAGTTGCGCGAGCAGGGCAAGGCCGTGCGTGTGGTTTCCATGCCGTCCACCGACGTGTTCGACGCCCAGAGCGCCGAGTACAAGCAGCAAGTGTTGCCGCTGGAAGTCACCAATCGTATCGCCATCGAAGCCGGCATCGCCGACTACTGGTACAAATACGTGGGCCTGGATGGTCGGGTAGTGGGTATGACCACCTTCGGTGAATCTGCCCCCGCTGGCGAGCTGTTCAAGGAATTCGGCTTCACCGTCGACAATATCCTGGAAGTGGCTGACGAACTGCTGGACGCCTGATGACCAACTCGACGCCGTTTCGCATCGCCATCAACGGGTACGGCCGCATCGGCCAGTGCGTGTTGCGGGCTCTTTATGAAAACGGCTATCGCGACCATCTACAGGTGGTCGCGATCAACGAGTTGTCGGATATCGACACCATTGCCCACCTGACCAAGTACGACTCCACCCACGGGCGGTTTCACGGTGAGGTGGCGGTGGATGGCGACAACCTGGTGGTGAACGGCGACCGCATTCGAGTACTGCGTCACCCGGACCCGGCGGAACTGCCCTGGCGT